>Ga0316204_10001400_pt1 | contig 65886 bp, 69 predicted proteins | sample 6monrhotite_MG_2_FD_205661 | JGI IMG/M metagenome (GOLD analysis project Ga0316204, IMG submission 205661) | Microbial mat bacterial communities from mineral coupon in-situ incubated in ocean water Damariscotta River, Maine, United States -... | ecosystem: Environmental > Aquatic > Marine >... | reverse complement strand
TGCAACCATAGCTTTTTTGTAAATTAAGTTCTTTAAAAGTAAGAGTTATAAGTAAATAGTTCTGTCATCTAGTATTTGTTTAACGTGCTTTAGAATAACAACCATGTTAATTTCAAACTGCAAGCCCATTTTCCTTCCTGGATGCAGGTCAATCGTTTGACAGGCTAGCATAGCACAAACTAGTGAATTAATAATGACAAAAAAGTAAATATGGGGACAAAACTGTGAAAAAAACAGATCTTTTATCTGTTTTTCATTTGGATTCTCATATGGACAGTGTCCGTACATAGAGCAGTTAGGAGATTTTTCTCCTGGCATTGACGACAATGCCAGGCATTAATTATCGAGTCTTGCTGTCACAATATACTTTTGTGGATTGAGTTGCTTGCCATTACGCAAAACTTCATAATGAACATGGGGGCCGGTAGAGCGTCCAGTCGAACCCATTTTCGCAATGACCTGTCCTTGTTTGACAATATCACCGATTTTTACCATAAGGGTTTTATTATGCCCATAACGAGTAGTGATACCATGACCATGGTCTATTTCCAGAAGCTTGCCATAGCCATTTTGTTTTTCAGCTCGGATAACCACGCCATCTGCAGTGGCTACAACCGAAGTACCTGTTTTTCCAGCCACATCAATCCCTTTATGCATTTTTCGCTTGCCGCTGAAAGGATCTTTACGCATGCCGAAATATGATGAGACCCAACCCTTTTCGGTGGGTTTACCTGTTGGCGTTGTAGTTAGATTAAAATGCTCAGAAATAAGCAATTTTTCCAGAATATTCAATTGTTGAGTTCTATCATTTATATCATGAGTGATTTGCTCCATTCTTTTGACAAAATCACTGTATTTGATATCTTCAAACTCTTCGCCAGCTTCAGCTGGTCCCCCCATAGCGGGTTCAAAATCAAAATTAAACGCTTTTTTATCCAGCCTGGCAACATCTGCCAGATGATTGCCCAATGAATCCAGGCGGATAATATGGGCTTGCAACTTGGCCAGACTATTCGTCAGGGCGTTAATATTTTCCTGATTATGTTGCTTGAGTGCATCCAGTTCTTCCTGTTGTTGAGCCAGCTCATCCCTATAAACACTACCAACAATTTTATTTAGCTTGTCCCGTACCGGTTCAATATATTCCGGATTATTTAATTCCGCAAAAGTAGGTATTTTGTCATTAGATACTACCCCGTAGTAATAACTCACAACGGGAATACTAAATAGCAGAGCCGAGAAAACGATAACAAATGTCCGAGACAAATTGATATTGATGGCTGAACCGGTTGTTTTTCTAACTAATATAATATTCATAATTTTTTATTCTTGGTTTTTAAGAATTCTATCCATGTTATAATCCTTTAAAACATTTATTATAGTTAAATATATATAACTTATTCGAAATAACCACTCATTTTTTAAAAAAATTTTTACCAGCTCTTAGTTTGCAACAAAAAAGAGGCATCGTGAAAAAAGTTCTCCAGCAACCTGCTGCAGGTATCGAACGCTTACTCCAGCATGGGCGATATCTTGAATACCTGTCAAAACGGGTATTAACCTATCTTCCCACGGAATTTGCTGAAAAAATTTCAGTGCTTGGTCTCTCCAACAAAGATAACAAGCAGACTCTGGTTATTGCCGCAGCCAGTCCGGCATGGGCCAGTAAATTACGCTTTTACACTCCAACATTAAAGCGCTCTTTAACCGCCGAACCAAAGTTCAGCCAACTTCAAAAGATAGTCATTAAAGTAGCATTCTCTAATATTAGCACAAAATCAGAAGAAAATAATCTAATTTATTCACAAAATTCAGCAAAAGTTATCGAAATGAATGCCCAACACATTGAAGATGAGGGCTTAAAAGAGTCTTTAATGCGCTTATCACGTAATGTCGCTAAAGAAAAATAACGAATTAACCTGAATGGAAAATAATGGCGATGTGAGCTGAATAGTGCCGGGGATCCAGCTTTATGCTGTTGTTTCTACGGACAATATCCAACTATTTGACAGAAATACCTAGCTTGTGGCAGCAATCGATTTTGCATAGGAAATGGGCGCAAGATTTTCATCTTCAAAAATCACTTCTTCCCAGGCAGATTCATCGGCCAGAAGTTCCCGTAAAATTTTATTGTTCAGGGCATGTCCTGCTTTATGGCCACTGAAAGCACCTATCAGACTACTACCCAATAGATACAGATCACCAATGGCATCCAGAATTTTATGTTTTACAAACTCATCTTCATAACGTAAGCCATCTTCATTAAGAATGCGATATTCGTCCATAACTATGGCATTATTCAGACTGCCTCCCAATGCCAGATTATTGGCTCTGAGCTGTTCTATCTGGTTCATAAAACCAAAGGTTCTGGCGCGACTGACTTCACGCACAAAGGAAGTAGAAGAAAAATCCATTTCGGCACATTGTGAACGTCCTTGAATCGCTGGATGCTTAAAGTCGATGATAAATGAGACTTTAAACCCTTCATAAGGTTCAAAGCGCACCCATTTATCACCTTCTTCGACAACAACACTCCTTTTTATTCGAATAAAGCGCTTGGCTGCTGACTGTTCTACGATGCCCGCTGACTGGAGTAAAAAGACAAACGGACCCGCACTACCGTCCATGATAGGTACTTCAGACGCACTTAAATCGATATAAGCATTGTCGATGCCCATGCCGGCCATTGCTGACAACAAATGTTCCACTGTTGAAATTCGTACACCATCTTTAATCAGGGTTGTAGAAAGCGTGGTATCACCAACATTCTCGGCTCTTGCCGGTATTTCCATTGGTGTGTCCAAATCGATTCTGCGAAAGATAATCCCCGTATTGACAGGCGCCGGTCTGAGTGTCAGATAAACTTTCTCACCTGAATGTAATCCAACCCCGGTCGCTTTAATGCTGTTTTTCAGCGTACGTTGTTTTATCATTGGACGATTTCCTGATTAATGATATTGAACCCTTCAGCAACAAAGTGTAGCATAAAAACCACAAACATACTAATTTGAACCTATAGGTTCAAAATTAGCCCGGTTTTTCGACAAATTCATATCAAATGGCCGGTTTGCAGACTTTATGTCAGACAATGACGAAGGTTTAATTCTGAGCCAATTTGAAGCAATATCTGCTTTCAAATTGCACCGGAAACAAACCTGTTAAGCACTCAGTCATTTTGACGCCGTAAAAATGCTGGAATATCAAGATATTTCAGATCTTCTGCTTTACTTGTGGATGAATACTCATCTCCTGAGACCTTCTGAGTCACAAGAAGTTCCTCTTCTACAATCGCAGAGTTATCGAGAGTGGGCACTTTTTCGACTTTTTCCTGCTCAGGTCTAACCAATTTAATTCCAGGTTTTTCTTCCTTGACCGCCATTTCATTACCGATACCAGTGGCAACCACCGTCACACGCATTTCACCGCTCATATCCGGATCGATCACCGTACCGACCACAACCGTTGCATTATCCGCGGCAAATGATTTAATGGAGTTACCCACATCTTCAAATTCACCAATGGACATATCCATACCTGCGGTGACATTGACCAGAATCCCCTTAGCACCAGCCAGATTCACATCTTCGAGTAATGGACTTGAAATGGCACGTTCTGCCGCATCAGTCGCACGGTCTTCACCCGTTGCACTGCCAGTCCCCATCATTGCCATACCCATTTCAGACATAACCGTTCGGACATCAGCAAAATCCACATTGATCAAGCCGGGACGGGTGATCAATTCAGCTATCCCCTGAACCGCATTCAACAGGACATTATTAGCTTCTTTAAATGCATCCAGTAATGTTGTACCTTTGCCCAGAACGGCCTGCAGCTTTTCGTTAGGAATCGTGATCAGGGAATCTACGTATTCGCGTAATTCACTGATTCCATCCTCAGCCTGCCCCATACGACGAGGACCTTCCCATGGAAAAGGCTTAGTGACTACAGCCACTGTTAAAATACCCATTTCCTTAGCCAGCTCAGCAACAATTGGTGCAGCACCAGTACCTGTGCCTCCTCCCATTCCGGCAGTAATAAATAACATATCCGTTCCAGCGATCGCTTCCATAATACGTTCACGATCTTCGATAGCTGCCTCACGACCTACCGTAGGATTAGCACCTGCGCCCAGACCTTTGGTAATTTCATTACCAATCTGTAACACTGTACGGGCTGAGGCATTTGCCAATGCCTGTGCATCCGTATTGGCACAGATAAAATCAACACCATCCAGGTTACTGTTTGCCATGTGTTCGACAGCATTACCGCCACCGCCACCAACGCCCATTACCTTAATAACAGCACGATCACTTGTTGTATCCATTAATTCAAACATTTCCACTTACTCCTTCTTCACAGCCAATGAAAGATTTAGAATAAAATGACTAAACATCTTAGTCACAAAAAATAAAAAACCACTATCTAAAAAAATTACTCACATTTTAGATAACCCGTTTTCCCTAATTAAAACATCTCCTGGGCTAAAAATTGCCCTGAAACCACTTTTTCATTTTGGCAAAAACTGCAGCAATACCCGTGTGTTCTGAAAATTCAAAACCACTGTGTTCCTGATTTTGTTTACCAAACAAAATAAGTCCCACGCCAGTTGCATAACGCGGGTCTTTAACCATATCGGTTAAACCTTCTATCTCCATAGGAACGCCGATTCTAACCGGCATATGAAAAACCTCTTCTGCCAGTTCAACAGCTCCTTCCATTTTCGCACTGCCTCCAGTAAGTACGACTCCGGAGGCACAAAATTCTTCTAAACCGCTACGCTGCAGTTCATTTTTAATCAAGGTAAATAATTCTTCATATCTGGGCTCGACGACTTCGGCCAAAACCTGACGAGCCAGTCGACGTGGTGGTCTGTCACCAACGCTTGGCACCTCAATGGTCTCTTCAGGATTAGTCAACTGGCGCAACGCACAGGCATATTTAATTTTAATTTCTTCAGCGTATTTGGTGGGTGTTCTTAATGCCACCGCGATATCATTGGTGACCTGATCACCCGCTACCGGAAAAACTTTGGTATGGCGGATGGCACCATTAATCAAAACTGCCACATCCGTTGTGCCACCACCGATATCGACCAGACAGACGCCTAATTCTTTTTCATCTTCCGCCAGGACAGCGTGGCTCGATGCCAGCTGCTCAAGAATAATATCGTCGACCTCCAGATCACAACGGTGAATACATTTAATAATATTTTGTACTGCACTTTCTGCCCCGGTCACCATATGCACATCAACTTCCAGCCTGACACCGGCCATACCGACCGGTTCTCGAATCCCCTCCTGGTCATCAATTAAAAACTGTTGCGGCAAGACATGCAGTATTTTCTGATCCGTTGAAATGGCAACAGCCCTGGCAGCATCCATCACCCGTTCCAGATCATCGGTACTGACTTCCTTATCACGAATAGCGACCATGCCATGTGAGTTCAAACTGTTGATGTGGCTGCCTGCGACACCGGCAAAAACAGAATGAATCTCACAACCCGCCATTAATTCCGCTTCTTCAATGGCGCGTTTTATTGACTGAACGGTTGATTCAATATTGACAACCACTCCCTTTTTCATTCCTCGTGCAGCATGATTACCCATACCTATAATTTCAATATCACCATCATTACTCACTTCAGCAACAATCGCGGAAATCTTGGAGGTACCAATATCCAGACCAACAATGAGACGCTTATCGTTTCGTTTAGTCATATGCCTTTTCTATTCCTGTTCCCTTCTCTTATTTACAAGAGTATTCAATTGCTCTGTATTTTCTGTATTCCATTTAATGCTGAATCCGTTTGAGTAACGTAAATCTGCATAATTCACTGAATCAAGATATGGTTTTAACTGACCGGAAAAAACCCGGACAAAACGTTTCAGTTTTTGCATCATATTTTCTTTACCCAATTTAATATCCATATCATTGCTCAGCTTAACCATCCATGTTCTTCGCTCGTTCATACCGCACTGCTTTATAGCAACATCTAATTTTTTCAGGCCTTCATTGATTTGATGGCAAGTCGTCAAAACATTTACAGCATTACTCTCAGGTCCCGATAACAATGCCATTTTTTTAAACTTTTCTTGCTGCCAATCCGTTAAATGCGGATAAAAAATGATCCCTTCATTACTTAATAGTTCGTTACCTCTGGCCTTATAAAAATCGTTATTGACTGAAGACCAACGCATAACCGGTTTATGCTCCGAAATCGATAACAATAATTTGTCAGGCCACACTTTTCTCACCGCTACTGCTTTTATCCAGGGCAAACTGGCTAATAAATCAGCCCTGAATGCATCCACATTCAGACTAAAAAAACCACCATTTATTGTCTCGGCAACCGCTTTTTGTAATTCACTGCTTTGCTGATTTTCCAGCTGTTTCGTTAACTCCACTTTATTAAATGGAAAATTACCAGGTTGATACAGCCAATTCATAAAAAACCAGGTTGCTGCAATTAATCCCGCCAGGATTAAAAATAAAAACACCCTGGACAGTATTTTCCCTGCCGTAATTTCCGATTTATCCTGTTTGTTATTAGACATGGCATTTTAGCCGTTGCTAATCGCTGTTTTCAGGATCTGGTAAATCAGTTCATCAAATTCAATACCCCTGTTTTTTGCTGCCATTGGTACCAGACTATGATCAGTCAATCCAGGTACGGTATTTATTTCAATCAGCCATGGGTTACCCTGTTCATCACACATAAAATCAACCCGCCCCCAACCATGGGCACCGACACGTTCAAATGCTTCAAGTACCAGCAACTGATACAGACTTTCCTGTGCTTCATCCAGACCACATGGACAATGATAAGTAGTATCATCGGTCAGGTATTTGGCCTGGTAATCATAAAAAGCTCTTGGGGTTTCCAGTCGGATTAATGGCAAAGCCTGGCCATTTAATACTGCACCGGTATATTCCTTACCCACCACCCATTCTTCCACCAGAATTTCCCGGTCATATTCTGCCGCAGCTATCAGGGCATCTATCAGAGCGTCTTTATCATCAGCTTTGTTCATGCCAATGCTTGAGCCTTCATGAGCCGGTTTCACCATAACCGGAAATGCCAGGTTCTGTTCAATATTCTCAGCCAGACGGATAATGTTCTGTTGATCCTGCGCCAGAATATCTGTGGCATTGACCAATTCAAAAGCGGGTGTTGGCAGACTGCTTCCAGCCCACAGTAATTTTGTCCGCAACTTGTCCATGCCTATGGCCGATGCCGCAACACCACAGCCACTATATGGAATATTAAGTGCTTCCAGGACACCCTGAATCACACCATCTTCACCACCACGTCCATGTAGGGCTATAAATGCTGTATCAAATGGCTGAGCATTAATTTGCTGACAAATACTGCCCACGTTATCGATTTCTTTAAAACGCAAGTCCAGACCAAAAGCATCAATGTCTTTTCTTTGCAATGCTTCAAGCGCAGCCTGTCCACTTTTCAGAGAAACTTCACGCTCAGCGGAATCTCCACCCATCAAAACCGCTACCCTGCCAAAATCTGATTCAATTTGTCTACTTGCTTTATCTGACATTTTCCCTTACCCCAACCTTTCCGCCCAAAGTAAGGAAAGAAAGATGGTTATTTAAATCCAGTTTTTACGTCTAGCTTTTAAGCCTTTCTTTTAAGCCTTTCTTTTAAGCTTAGTACTCACCAATAATACGAACTTCGGTTTCCAGTGTTACCTGACATTGTTCCAATACAGTTTTCTGTATTTTTTTTATTAAAGCTTCCACATCACTGGCCTGTGCATGACCTTTATTGATGATAAAGTTGGCATGCTTTTCTGAAACCTGAGCATCATTAATAGTCTCACCTTTTAAACCACAGGACTCTATCAGGCGTGCGGCAAAATCATTGTCCGGATTTTTAAACACTGAACCGGCATTCGCCTGTTTAGTGGGTTGCGTTTCAGCCCGCCTGGCCAGCAAACGTTTAATTTCCAGTTTGCTTTGGGCCAGACCTTGCTCATCTTTTTCAAAGCTGAACTTGCCACTTAAAAACCATTCCGGCTGTGCATTTTCTTTACACTCAATATGACGATAAGCAATATTAAATTCATCCGGCGTTCTGACACTAATTTTACCTTTATGGTCTATCATCTCTACACTTTCAACATAACGCCAGATTTCACCACCAAATGCACCAGCATTCATTGCTAATGCGCCACCAATTGTGCCGGGAATACCCGATAAAAATTCAGCGCCATTAATGCCTTCATTTGCGGCTTTTCGAGAAAAGATTGCACAGGCCATACCGCATTGAGCATCAATAATACATTTTGTTTTACCATCGTATTCGTGGCAGTGGATGCTATAGTCATTTAAAACACCATTAATATTAATAACCAGACCTTTTAAACCGCCGTCCCGAACTAGCAAATTACTTCCCAGGCCAATCCAGATAATCGGTGTACCATCCGGTAGTATTTGCAAAACCATTTGTAAATCTGCAACGCTATTTGGCCGATAGACGCATTCAGCTTTACCACCTATTCGCCACGTGGTATAGCGTGACATTGGCTCATTAATTTTCAATTGCCCTGTTAATACCTTTTCTTCAACCGCCCGTTGCAATCGTTGTTGTAAATTTGATGGCATGATTTAATTCAAACCATTTTAAAAGTTTCAAAAATACCTGCACCGATGGCACCGACATTACCGGCACCCAATGTCAGTAAAATATCGCCGTCTTTAATCGTTTCCTGCAGCACCTCATTTATTTCTTCGTGCTGTTCTATAAAAATAGGATCGACTTTGCCCCGATTTCTAATTGACCGACTCAATGCTCGAGAATCTGCGCCAATGATCACATCCTCACCAGCTGAATACACTTCCAGTAACAGTAATTGATCTACCTGACTCAAAGCATGTACAAAGTCTTCGAACAAATCCCTTGTTCTGCTATAACGATGTGGCTGGAATAGAACTACCAGACGTTTTTCCGGCCAACCGTTTCGTATGGCTTTGATAGTTGCCTCGACTTCACTGGGATGGTGGCCATAATCATCAACCAGCATGACTTTTTTACCATTAACATTTAAATCACCATACATTTGAAAACGCCTGCCAATACCTTCAAATTTTTCCAATGCCTGAGCAATTTTGTCTTTTTCAACACCCAGTTCATCAGCCACCACAATTGCAGCCAGAGCATTCTGGACATTGTGTAATCCTGGCATATTCAAAGTAATATCCAGCCATTCTATTTGTTTACCATCAACATCTTTACGAGACACCCTGAAAAATGTCTGATTAAATTTCTGTTGAATGTCAAAGGCCTGAAGATCCGCCTGATCATTATTCAGGCCATAAGTTTTCACCGGTTTACTGATATCTTCGACCAGCTCGTTGACCACTTCGTCATCGATGCATAAAACTGCCAGGCCATAAAATGGCAATTGGTGCAAAAATTCATTAAAGGTTGATTTCAATTGTTCAAAATCACCGCCATAAGTATCCATATGATCGGCTTCAATATTGGTGACAACAGAAATCATGGGCTGCAAATGTAAAAAAGAGGCATCACTTTCATCCGCTTCTGCTACCAGATATTTGCTGGCTCCAAGTTTTGCGTTAGTTCCGGCGCTATTGAGCTTGCCACCTATAACAAATGTTGGATCCATCCCCCCCTCTGCCAGCACACTTGCTACCAGACTGGTGGTGGTAGTTTTACCATGAGTTCCGGCAATAGCGATTCCGTATCGAAAGCGCATCAATTCCGCCAACATTTCTGCTCTTGGAATAATTGGAATCCTTAATTCTCTGGCGCGCAAAACTTCGGGATTATCAACACTAACTGCCGTAGAAGTAACAACCACATGAGCATCATCCACCTGATGAGCATGGTGCCCCTGAAAAACATTGGCACCAGCATTAACCAGACGTTCAGTTACTTTGCTGCTCTGTAAATCAGAGCCCGAAACCTGATAGCCCATATTCAGCAAAACTTCTGCGATGCCACTCATACCAGCACCACCAATACCAATAAAATAGATATGTCTGATCCGTCCCATGGACAGTTCAGCAGGCTCTTTTATTATGTTTTGTTTACTTTGGTCTGCATTCATATTTACGTTCATCCTGCCAATCTCAGGCATTCATCAGCGACCACTTCAGCGGCATTATTAATTGCAAGTTGTCTGGCTTTGCTTGCCATATCCACCACATTTTTTTTGTCCAGACTCAGTAAAACTTCTGCCAGTCGTTTTTTATCCAGGTCATTTTGTTGTATTAACAAAGCGGCACCTTCATTGGCCAGATAATCCGCATTGGCCGTCTGATGATCATCGACCGCATAAGGGAAAGGCACTAATAATGATGCCACGCCTGCTGCCGCAATTTCACTGACGGTTAAAGCACCTGAACGACAAATGATGACGTCGGCCCACTCATAGTTCTGTGCCATGTCCGTGATAAACGGTAATACTTCAGCTTTAATGTCGCTGTCATCTATTTTCTTATCTAGCCAGCGATAATTTTCCAACGTCGCTTCAAGATGTTTTTCACCACATTGATGACGCACCATAATTTGTCCAAAGTCAGATTCTGCCCGGTTGCTATTTTTGCTGAGCAATTCAAGTGCCTGTGGTACCCGTTCATTCAAAGCAGTAGCACCCAGGCTACCGCCAATAATCAATAGATGTAATGTCACTTTACTTTCCGGCTTATCTAATTCAGGCCATTTTTCCTTAAAACGATGTTCTGGTTCCGATAAACTGGTAATTTCCTGTCGCACGGGATTCCCAATAACACTCAGTTTTTTATGTTCTTTAAAAGCACCGGGAAAGGCTGCAAAAACTTTTTTTGCAAACTTAAATAATATTTTATTAGTCAAACCTGCTATGGCATTTTGTTCATGCAGCACCAGTGGTTTTCCCAATAACCAGGCCACCATACCGCCCGGGCCAGTAACAAATCCACCCATCCCTAAAACCACATCCGGTTTTATTTTTTTATAAACACTGAATGTCTGTATCATTGCCTTAGCCAAACGAAACGGTAATAACATAAGTGTTTTAATTCCCTTTCCTCTCAAGCCACTAATTTCGATATAGTTGATCGGATAATGATGCTCTGGCACCAGTCTGGCTTCCAGTCCCTTACGAGTGCCAAGCCATTCAATTCGGGTACCTTTTTCCTTTAAGACCTGTGCAACTGCCAAAGCAGGAAAAATATGTCCTCCTGTTCCGCCAGCCATAATCAAAACTGTTTTAATTTCAGTTGCGTTCATTACAGTGCTGCAGCCTGTTTTTTATGTTCCCGGTTGTTTTCTCTTTTAGTAAATTTGCTCATGCCGGACCATAGTCCATTACCCAAAGGATATTTAAAACGTAATTCATGCTCAGCTCTAAGAATCAGTGCAATCACCACACACATGATCATCATACTACTGCCGCCATAGCTCATTAGCGGTAGGGTCAGACCTTTGGTCGGCAATACGCCCATATTGACAGAAATATTGATAAAAGCCTGTAAGCCAATCCAGATTGCCAGACCAAACATCATATAGGCGGAAAATGACTTCTTAGCCAGATCAGCTCTTCGAGCCAGAATAAATACTCTAACAACCAGAGCTGTGAATAAAGCAATCACGGTTATCGCACCAATACCACCCAGTTCCTCGGCCAGAACAGCGAATAAAAAATCGGTGTGTGCTTCCGGTAAATAAAAGAGTTTCTGTATGCTATTACCCAAACCAACCCCGGTTAGTTCACCTCGACCAAATGCAATTAATGATTGCGTTAACTGAAATCCGCTATTAAAGGGATCAGCCCAGGGATCCATAAATGACTGCAAGCGTTCCATTCGATAAGGTTCCAGTACTATTAATAAATAGACACTGGCTGCCATTACCACCATAAGTACCAGAAACTGCCATAATCTCACACCACCTAAAAACAACATTCCTAGTGCTGTTGCTCCTATAACGACAGTCGCTCCGAGATCAGGTTCCATCAATAATAAAATGGATACACCAGCCAGGACCATCATCGGCATAATAAAGCCTTTCATGGTTTTTTTGACGATATCCTGATGCCTGACCAGATAACCTGCCATATAAATCACCATCGCCAGCTTGACCAACTCTGATACCTGTAAATTAAAACCACCCATCGGTATCCAGCGCGCACTGCCATTAATTTCACGCCCTATGCCTGGCACCAGAACAGCCATAAGTAATATAAATCCGATTAATAACAATATTGGGCCAGTTTTTTCCCAAAATTTAATAGGTGTAAATAGAACCAGTATACCCAGCCCCATGCCTAAGCCTGTTGCAAACAGCTGGCGATATAAATAATAAAATGGCTCACCATTATTTCTTTCCGCAATGGAAATGGATGCCGAACCAACCATTGTTATCCCCAAAAGTATTATGCTTATAGCCAAAAACAAAACCCAGGGGTCCAATAGCCATTGCTGATCCTCTGCAGTCATTGTCTGTTTAACATTCTGGGCAACTTTACGAATGTTGTTTTTATTCGCTTTTACAGTGTTGCCCTTAGATGTTTTCTTTTTTAATTGGGCTTTTCGTTTACCCGCACTACGTTCAAACATCTCCGTCAGAGATTCATCATTGCTTCTGTCGCGACGACCGTTATTGATAGTGATCTCAGCTGACATTTTTTAAACTCGCTGTTTTATTTTGCAGCTTTAATGCCATGACTTTTTCTTTAAAGTCCTCACCTCGTTCCATATAGTTTTGATACATATCAAAACTGGCACAAGCCGGTGAAAATAAAACCACATCTCCGGAACTGGCCAGTTTATTTGCCATTAAAACCGCATCCTGAATTGAATCAACAGTAAACAGAGCATTATTTTTTCCCCCTGCTTTCAAGATACAATTTTTAATAATCTCTGAATCTTCGCCCATTAAAACCGTGGCCTTGATTTTTTTCTCGATGACTTCAGCCAGTTCATTAAAATCTGCATCTTTCCCCACACCACCGGCAATGAGGATGGTATGTCGCTCATTATTATCTGAGTCGAAAGCATTGATGGCTGCTATGGTTGCTCCGGTATTAGTGCCTTTGGAATCGTTGTAATATTGCACACCAGCAATGGCATCCACCCATTCACAGCGATGGGCAAGACCTGTATAGTTTTTAATGGTTTTGATCTGTTGTTGCTCATTTAATTTCAGTGGCTGCAATAATGCCAGAGCTGCCAGAATATTCAGTAAATTGAACGTACCCTTCAGTTTTAGTTCATCGGATTGCACCAGGGTTTGGTTGCCTTTGTTTAAACCAGAAGCATGATTCATTTTGACCAGGCCGTACTCATCTTGATTCGGCTCATCACTGCCAAAAGAAATTACCTGTGTATTGCTTAGCTGTTTGGCAACGGCCATGTGTTCATCACGATTAATAATTGCATATTCCGTATTCCGAAAAATTCTTTCTTTTACTTCACGATAGTCATCCAGGCTGTTATATCGATCCATATGGTCTTCACTGACATTCAAAACGGTTGCCGAAAGTGTCTTCAGGCTAAAGGTTGTTTCCAGTTGAAAACTGGATAATTCAAGAATATATAATTCACTTTGGCTCTCCAGAAGATCCAACGCCGGGATACCAAGATTACCTCCGGCAATTGCCTTTACACCACAGTCATTAGCAATTTTCTCTACCAGCGTCGTCACCGTACTTTTACCATTTGAACCGGTGATGGCAATGACCGGTTTATCGACTACCTGGGCAAATAATTCAATATCACCAATGATCAGACGATCCTGTTCACCTAAGGTTTGAAACAATTCATTTCGAATTGAAACTCCCGGACTGACTATAAATTGCCGATAGTCATTAAAGCGATTGATATCAAAATCACCCGTTATAATACTGACCTCAGTAAATTCTTTTTTTACTTTTTCCAGCTGTGGTGGTTCCTGACGACTATCCGCCAGGGCAAACGGACAATTATTTTTTTTAAGATAACGAGCACAGGAAAAACCAGTTCCACCCATACCAACAATCAATGTTGGTACTGTGAAATCAAATCGCTTGTTTTGTCTCGGTTTTGTATTCATTTTTTTTTCAAAAAAATATTAAATAAAATCTGTTTTAACGTATCTTTAATGATGCCAGGCCAATTAAAACCAGAATAACGGTAATAATCCAGAAGCGCACAATCACTCTGGGTTCCGGCCATCCTTTTAATTCAAAATGATGATGTATTGGCGCCATTCTGAAAATGCGACGCCCGGTCAGTTTATAAGAGGCCACCTGTAAGATAACTGACACGGTTTCCATCACAAACACACCGCCCATAATAAACAACACAATTTCCTGCCGCACAACAACAGCGATAATTCCTAGACCTGCCCCTAATGCCAAAGCACCGACATCACCCATAAAAACCTGTGCCGGATAGGTATTAAACCATAGAAAACCCAGTCCTGCACCAACAAAAGCCGCGCAGATCACCACAATTTCACCGACACCGTTTATGTAGGGAATCCCCAGATAACCAGCAAAATTATAGTTACCGGTCAGGTAGGCAAAGACTCCAAAAGCACCTGCTACCATGACTGTAGGCATAATAGCCAGACCGTCAAGGCCATCGGTCAGATTTACTGCGTTACTACTGCCAACGATGACCAGGTAGGTGAGCAATATGTAAAATGGTCCCAGGTCAATAAACATATCTTTCATAAAGGGAATTAATAATAAAGTGTCCTGTGGATTTTGCGCACTCATATATAAATAGATTGCAGCGCCAAAACCAATAACACTTTGCCAGAAATATTTATATCGTGCGATCAAGCCTCTGGTATCTTTATGGACAATTTTCTTATAGTCATCAATCCAGCCGATCACACCAAATAATAGAGTGACTATTAAAACAACCCAGACATAACGATTGCTTAAATCTCCCCATAATAAGGTACTTATAGCTATGGCTACCAGGATAAGTGCCCCACCCATAGTTGGCGTACCAGCTTTACTAAAATGGCTTTCAGGTCCATCGTCTCTGACCATCTGACCAATTTGTTTAACACTGAGCTTTTTAATCATCAAAGGCCCAACAATCAAGGCAATGGACAATGCCGTTAATATTCCCAGAATGGCGCGCATGGTTAAATAGGAAAACACATTAAATGCGCTATAGTATTGAGCCAGATATTCAGTTAATGCCAGCAACATTATTAAGCACCCTCTGTTTTGTTTTGTTCAATACCTGGATCTTCAAGACCTGTATTTTCAAGCAAAGCAGTAACAACACTTTCCATTTTCATACTTCTTGAGCCTTTGACTAATACCACGCTGTTTTTATTCAGTTTGTTTTTCACACATTGAATCAAGGCTTCCTGGTCAGTAAAATGTATCGCAATATCTGCTTCATCATGTGTTTTCATATCTGTTGAATTTTTTTTCGTTTCCAGGAAACCATTACAGATTTCCTGACTCAAATTGCCTATCGTATATAATTGCTGGATGCCCATATTGGCTGCATCCACACCCAGTTGATAATGCAGCTGTGTGGACTGTTCGCCCAATTCACCCATATCGCCTAAAATTAAAACAGCGTCTCCAGCAATTTGTTGTATTGCTTCAATGCCTGCCCTGACGGAACCAGGATTGGCATTGTAAGTATCATCAAAAATAATCGCACCTTGCAGTCCGGCTTTTTGCTCCAGACGCCCCGAGACATTAGTGAAACTTTCCAGTCCTTTTTTAACATCATCCAGCGAACAACCTGCAGAAATTGCGGCAGTGGTTGCAGCCAGGGCATTATAAACATTATGACGACCGAACTGATGCAACTTGACACTTTGTTTACCAACTGGCGTAGTAATAGTTAATTCGATACCATCCGTTAATTGTTTATATTCTGCACTTACATCAGCAGGATTATCCAGACCAAAGGTCAGCTGATTAATATTTTTACGCCTTTCTATTATTTCACTGTCTTTGCGATTACAATTTTTATTCAGTTCCTGGCATTGTGCGCGCCAATAATCGGCAAATGCATCATCCGCATTAATGACCGCAGTGCCCCCGCATTGCAATCCGCTATAAATTTCAGACTTCGCCCTGGCAACACCTTCAATGGAACCAAAACCTTCAATATGCGCATGCGCCACATTGGTGATCACCGCAACATTGGGTTGTACCATTGCCACCAATTGCTTAATTTCCCCAATATGATTGGCGCCCAGTTCAATCACCGCTGCTTCATGTGTTTTTTTCAATCTCAATAATGTTAAAGGCACGCCGATATCATTATTCAAATTACCACGAGTGGCCAGAATATGTTCATAGTCTCCATGGTGCTTACTCTTAAAACCATGCCCTAAAATTGCAGCCGTCATTTCTTTTACCGTTGTCTTGCCACAACTGCCTGTAATCGCAACAATAGGAAGAGTAAACGCAGAACTCCATAAGGAAGCAATATCCCCTAATGCAACTCGCGTATCTTCAACCTGTATCTGTGGTAATACTGAAGAACTGACCTGTTCTACCACCAAACCACAGGCGCCTTTCTCTTCCGCTTGTTGCAAATAATCATGGGCGTCAAAATTTTCACCCTTGATAGCGACAAATAAATCGCCACTCTCGAGTGTTCTGGTATTAATGCTCACCCGAGTAAATATCCGGTCTTCACCAATCAGATCCACGCCCAGCACCGCTGCAAGCTGTGACAGGCTCAATTCCATTTTTTCAGTTGTGTCTGGATGGTAATTTGACATCAATATACCTTCCCATTTGAATAAAAAGATATAACACTGGCTTTATCGCTAAAAGGAAAACGTTGACAATTAATCTCCTGATAATCTTCATGCCCCTTGCCAGCAATAAATACCACATCACTACCACCCGCCATTTGTAATGTTTTGTGGATAGCCTGCTGCCGATCATTTTCTGTCAGGACCTTATCCATATTGCTAAAACCGCTAACAATTTCAGCGATGATCTGTTCACCTGATTCCGTTCTTGGATTATCTGAGGTCACCATAATATGATCCGCTTGCATTTCGGCAACTTTTGCCATCAGTGGGCGTTTACCTTTATCACGATCCCCGCCACAACCAAAAACACAAAACAGTTTGCCCCGGGTATGCGCTCTTAATGCTGAGAGTCCCTTTTCCAGAGCATCCGGAGTATGAGCATAATCTACTACCACTAAAGGCAGATCAGCTTTGGCACAATTCAATTGGCTACCCTGCTCAGGCAGGTCTTCAAGCACAATTTTCTCCATCCGCCCCGGGACAGTATTAACCCTGGCAATGACCGATATGATTTTTTCGATTTCATATCCCTGCTGATGTGTTACAGCAATTGCAGCCAGTAAATTGTCAATATTAAAATCGCCAACCAGATGACTGTTTACCTGATATTGCTTTTGTTCCACTGAGGCATTGGTTATAGACAAATTAAAGCTAATCCCATTGTGTCCCAGCTTTATATTTCGGGCATAATAATCACTATTACTATCACTGCGTGAACAGGTCTTTACTTCTGTCTGTAGTGCACTTCCCTGTGCACGAATATAGTCAATAATTTCACTCGCAAATGCATCATCCTGATTCACGACAACCTGCTTTAAAGTCCTAAATTTGAATAATTTCAGTTTCTCTTCAGCATAACGTTTCATATCACCGTGGAAATCCAGATGATCACGAGTCAGATTGGTAAAAACAGCTACATCAAATTCAACACCATTCACTCGACCTTGAGCCAGTGCATGGGACGAGACTTCCATAACCACGGTTTTTGCCTGTTGCTGAAAATCAGCAAGCAGTGAATGCACAGTAATGGCATCCGGTGTCGTATGGGTGCTTTCTTCTAGCTTGCCATACAAACCATTGCCCAATGTCCCTATCACCGCACATTGACCGTCTCTCTTTTGACTGGCAGTTTTTGCATCTTCAGTTTGTTCATTTAAGGCATGAATCAACTGAGCGATAAAATGTGCCGTCGAGGTCTTACCATTGGTCCCTGTCACGCCAATCACATTCATCGCTCTGCTGGGATGATTGTAGAAACGTGCCGCAATAATCCCCACTTTATCCCGTAGTGCCTCCACTTTGATGAGTGGCACATCCGCTTTATCTTTAACCGCACAACTATCAGGCATGCTTTGAAGTTCTGCAGTGGGTTCCCAGACAATACAACTGGCACCAAGATTGATCGCTTCGCCAGCATAGGCGACGCCATGATGCGAATTAGTGCCAACACCTGCACAGGCCAGAAACATAAATTCTTCATGTACTTTCTTACTATTAAGCGATAAGCCTTTGAAAGATAGTCCACAATTTTCGACCCCACTAAAATCACAAAAACCATCTAACAGAGTCTGTAGATGGTTTTGAGGATATTGCTTTTTCTCTTGTGTGACCAAGGGCAGTTGAATGTTCATCCCTGCCTCCCGATACTCTGCTCAATCTGGGAGGCTATGTCAGGATGAGAGATATCATCCGGGTCAATATTATAGAGCCGCAATGCTCCGGACATTATGGTTGAAAAGGCCGGCGCAGCCACGAGCCCTCCATAGTAATCACCATTATTGGGTTCATCGATCATAACAACTATAGCCAGCCTGGGGTCGGTGGCCGGTGCAAATCCTGCAAACACCGCACTGTATTTTTTCTTGGTATAACCACCACTTCTGGAAGCTTTTTTAACTGTTCCGGTTTTACCAGCCACTTTATAGCCATTGACTGCAGCCAGAGGCGCCGTACCGGATTGGGTAACTACTTTTTCCATCATCCGGCTTACCTGCTTAAGGGAGCGTTGTGATAACGCAACCTTTGGCACAGAAGCATTATCTGCTAACGTCTCTTGGGCATCATTTTGTTGTACTAAAAATGTCACCGGTAATTTCTTACCCTGACGGGCAATGATACTATAAGCATTGGTTAGCTGCAGATTGGTTACCGACATGCCATAGCCAAACGACAAAGTTACCTGCTCAATTTTTGAAATACGTCTTGGACGAGCCAGACGACCTGAGGATTCTCCTGGAAAACCACTACCGGTATCACTGCCAAAACCAAAGCTATAATAAATATCCCAGAGCATGGACTTCGGTAAGTTCAGTGCAATTTTGGACGTTCCGACATTACTGGACTTTTGTATCACCGTTGCCACATCAATTGTGCCATAGGCATGAGTATCTTTAATGGTTTTGCCATCCACCATAAACCAGCCGTCACCCGTTTCAATTTGAGTTCCCGGACTATAGCGACCACTGTTTAAAGCTGCAGCAATGGATATGGGTTTCATAGTCGAACCCGGCTCAAACAAATCGGTGATAGCGCGGTTACGATATAATTGAGACTTGCGGTCTTCCAGACTGTTAGGGTTGAAACTTGGCTGGTTTGCCATAGCAATCACTTCCCCGGTTTCAATGTCCAGGACCACCACTGAGCCAGACTTTGCTTTGTGTTTTTGTACAGCCTGCTTCAAAGCTTTATAGGCCAGATATTGAATACCACGGTCCAGACTCAGGCTCAGATTTTTACCTGGTTGGGGTGCTTTTATTTGTTCTTCAATTGCGATAATTCGTCCCAGGCGATCTTTTACCACTCGCTTGGTGCCTGACTCACCCGTCAACCATTCGTTATAAGCCAGCTCCATCCCTTCCTGACCATTATCATCAACATCCGTAAATCCCAGCACATGACCAAAAATTTCACCATCAGGATAGTAGCGACGATATTCTCTCTGGACATGAACGCCATTGATATCCAGGTTCAATATACGTTGAGCCAAATCAGGATTGATACGACGCTTGATATACACAAATTCCTTACTGGCGCGATTTTTTACTTTATTTTTGATGTACTGGCTATTCAGTTTTAATAGTTTGGCAAATTGAAATATTTTTTTATTATCCGCATCAAATTCTTTCGGATTAACCCAGATAGATGAAACGGGCGTACTAATGGCCAGAGGATAACCATTTCTGTCTGTAATCATGCCTCTATGAGCAGTAACTTCCAGCTGTCGTAAGACCCGAGCATTTCCCTGACCTTGAAGAAATTCATTATTAAGTTGCAAATCCATAACCCGCCAAACTAACGCGCAGACAACAGCCAATAGAATTAAGTAAACAAATTTAATTCTGTAAGCTTCTATTTGCATGTGTTTGTTTGACAGTTGTTTTGCCATATCTTTGTTAACTATTTTCAAGTTTAGTAAAGGCATCCTGCCTATGGTTTTATATAAATAATATCTCTATTATCGGGCGTAATCATTTGCAATTTTTCTCTTGCTATGCGCTCAATCCGGCTATGTGTTGCCCAGGTATTTTGTTCCAGTTGCAACTTTCCCCATTCAACTTCCATATTATCTCTTTGCTTTTCCAATTGCTGAACTTCGACAAAGAGCTTACGATTATAGTGCTTTACGTAAACAACACTGATGGCTGATACAAAAGTGATAATCAGCAATATCAAGACCAATAATATTTTGCCGCTCATCTCTTACTCCCTACATCCTTTTTGTATTTAAGCAAAGGCATTCAGGTTTATAATTTCTTAGCAACTCTTAAAACAGCACTTCTGGCACGAGGATTTTCAGACAACTCCTGTTTACCCGCTTTTATCCTCTTACCCACCAATTTCATTTTGCGATTCACCGCTTCATCAAAGATAGGTAGATCGGGTGGTAATTGTTCACCCTCTGCCATGCGCTTGAAAAACTGCTTGACCTTGCGATCTTCCAGCGAATGAAAACTGATGACTGCCAGTCGCCCATCTTTGGCCAGACAACGATAACTCTGTTCTAAACACTCATCCAGATCGCCCAGCTCATTATTAATAAAAATCCTTATGCCCTGAAAACTACGTGTTGCCGGATGTTTTTTCTTTTCCCAGCGCGGGTGCGCCTGTTTAATTATTTCCGCCAATTGTCTGGTATCGTTCAATGGCTCTTTTTCTCTTGCCAGGATAATCGCTTTGGCAATACGCCTTGAATATCGTTCTTCTCCATATTCATATAAAACAGAAGCAATTTCCGCTTCCCTGGCTTTATTGAGCCATTGCGCCGCACTCATGCCCTGTTGATCATTCATACGCATATCCAGAGGACCAGATTGTTGAAAACTAAATCCTCTTTGCGGATCATCCAGCTGTGGTGACGATACGCCCAAATCCAGCAAAATACCGTTTATCGATCCCAGTAAATGATCGGCTGTTATGTACTTTTCCATTTCCGCAAACGAACCATGATGAATCTTAAATCGGGGATCGGCAGCAAATTTCTGTTCTGCGGTTGCAATCGCCTGAGGATCCTTATCAAAGGCAATTAATCGTCCCGTTTCACCAAGTTGTTCTAAAATTGCTTGTGAATGACCACCCCGTCCAAATGTTCCATCAATATAAATACCTGCTGAATCAATATCGAGTACATCAATGGCTTCATTAAGCAGTACCGGTTTATGCTCGTACTCATTTATTTCCACGCCATCATCCACTTGCTTATTATTCAGCTCACTGTTCTGTTACCAGCCACTCGCACCCGATTGATATAAATACCTCTTTATAAAGAGAGAGTTTATAAAGAGAGAGACTCCAGCTCTTCAGAAAGTTCCAGCTCTTCATCATCGTCTTCCCATTCACGAATCCAGTTTGTCTCATCCCAAACTTCAAACTTATTGCCGATACCAACCAGAACAATCTGTTTGTCCAGGCCAGTTTTTTCACGTAAATAAGGCGGCAGATTAATCCTGCCATTTTTATCCATATCACAATCTGAAGCATGTCCCAGTACCAGGCGCTTTATTCTGACAGCCGCTTTTTTCATACTGGAGAGCTGCACCAGTTTCGCTTCAACTTCTTTCCATTCGTTGTAAGGATAAATAACCATTCTGCGCTCTGGGTCCAGCGTCACGATCAAACGACCAGCACAATCTTCCATCAGACGTTCTCTATAGCGACTTGGAATCGCCAGACGTCCTTTTACATCAAGATTGAGCTTGGTTACACCATTTAACACAATACGTTACCGGATTTTTCTTCGTTATTAGTTACAGTCGGGTTCTATTTGGAGAGCAATTGCCTGGCAACTTTTCTTTACAATACGTTGCTTATTTTTCAAACAATTACCACTTTATCCCATTTTGATCCATTATAACCCACTTTGTCCCACATTTCACACTATAGAAAGTGTTGTAGATAAGGTCAAGTAAAATCGTATTTATTTTTGATTTCTTTCTTTTGCAACAAGGACTTAGGTCACATTTCAAAATATAGGGACATACAATTTACTAATAAATCAGTAACTTATTGAAATCTATTAATGGTGATGCTGAGAATTGGAGTATATGTTCGAATTTTTCAGAAGAGATGCGGGAAATAAAGAAACTATGTTTCTATATCGATTAAAACACGATTACGAGTAAACAAGCTGATTATTAATAGTTTTAGTAATAAAAACAAACTCAGATATACCATATTTAGTTGTTTTTAAAAAAACCATAACAATATAGTGTATATTGTTTTTTGTACAAAAAACCAAAGTCTGATATTGGAAGCATCCAATTGAGGAAACTCAAAAATAGAAAGAGTTAACCATTAAGCCGGGTTCTGTCGTGGACAGTCATTCATCTGGGGCAGACGTCACCATCTGCCTCAAGCAACCTACCCGGGAACGATGTGGGCCACACCTGGGTAATTAGTCAGACTAATCACCCTGCTCCCCTATTTGGTCTTGCTCCAGGTGGGGTTTACCATGCCGTTAATGTTACCATCAACGCGGTGCGCTCTTACCGCACCATTTCACCCTTACCGAATCACCGAAGTAATCAGGCGGTTTGTTTTCTGTTGCACTGGCCGTAGGATTACTCCCCCCAGGCGTTACCTGGCACCCTGCCCTATGGAGCCCGGACTTTCCTCCCCTCAAATACAAAAAGTATCTGAGCAGCGACTGCCTTGGTTAACTCTGGGCGCATTATCCTAGAATCCGTCCGATAAATCCAATTTATCGTTCGGGAATAATCTAATCCGTGCTGCGCTGGAAGGAGAGGAAGCTGTTCAGGGGTCGCTCGAGCGCATCCATGCGACGCTTTAAGGAAAACATCCATGTTTTCCTAAACCCCTGAACAGCTTCCTCTCCTTCCATCCCATCACTACCAGCATTATAAACCTCACTAGGGCGTATAAGAGCAAGAGAAAAAGCTGGAATACACTTTCTTTTGCTCTTATACGCCCTAGTGAGGCGATTTTCACTGGTAGTGCCGATGAGTCTGGTTGTCCTTTTGCGGGGTTTCCTGAGCCATGGATGGCGAAGGTAAGCGGGCCATGGATGGCCTTGAAGCGTCCCCGCAAAAGGACAACCAGACTCATCGGCACGGATTACCAAGTAAAATTCCCGAACGATAATTTATTGGGTTTCTTTTAGGGAAAGTGCAAAATTATAGACTTTTTTCTTTTTTTCGCTGGTAATATCAACAGTCAGCTTGACCGCCTGCTTGAGAGACAATTCACTTAAAAGCACTCTGAGTACATGCTCAGTCTGTTCGGATAAAGTATCGCTCTCTGGTTCACGATACCCTTGAACCACCAGGACAATTTCACCTTTTTGTTGATTACTGTCCGCCTTAACCCACTCTAGCAGTGCCTGGGCGGAGTCGTTACGAATGGTTTCAAATGTTTTGGTTAATTCTCTTGCCAGAACAACGGTGCGTTGTGCACCTAATTGTTCACACAAGTCCGTCAATGAATCAACGATCCGATGGGGTGTTTCATAAAACACCATGGTTCGAGGTTCTTTTTGACGTTGTGCATAAAACTTCTGCCGTTGACTACTTTTCGATGGCACAAAGCCCTCAAAACAAAATCTATCCGTTGCCAGACCTGCGGCGGACAAAGCCGCAATCAAAGCACTGGGACCCGGAATCGGAATCACAGGAATTTTTTCCTGATGAGCCAGTTTCACCAAAAAATAGCCCGGGTCACTAACCAATGGCGTACCGGCATCGGAAATCAGGGCAATATTTTTTCCTTCTTTTATTAGCTGGATCACCTTTTCAGCAGACTGTGATTCATTATGTTCATGTAATGCTATACAATGCGTGTTAATATCATGCTGTTTTAAAAGATGGCCACTGTGCCGGGTATCTTCAGCAGCAATCAGGTCAACTTTCTGTAAGGTTGCTATCGCTCTGGGAGAGAAATCATCAAGGTTTCCAATCGGTGTCGCGACAATATATAATTGACCGGTATTTTTGTCTGGCTCATGTTGGCCAGAATAGTTATCAGAACGATTTTCTGAAAGCTTTGTCATAATTGATATACTGCTCTTGTAGTTGTAAAAACATTACCCTAGCCTATTTATTTGATCATTAATTTAACCTGATAAAAAAGCGATGCCTAAATTATACCAGTTTATTCCCCTACTTATTGTCATTCTTTTTTTCACCGGTTGCGGGGGCACAACAGCGGTTAAAGATGAGCCCAAAAAGAGCGATATCATTAAACCAATGGATAGCTCAGTCTTCAGTACCATGAGCTATGAAGAACAAATACAGTATGCTGAAAAACTCTTTGAAAGTGCTCTTTCCATGGCACCTGCAGACAAAAATATCCAGCTGAGCAATGCCCTGTCACTCTGTACTCAATTGCTGACCACCCAGGACATTTCACCTGAACTACTGGATTATTCTTTACAGTTGACCGGTAAAATCATGGCACAGATGAATATTGATGGACTTAGCCAGGAACAGAAAAACCAGTATTTACTCGCTTCTGCAGCGATTAGCTTAAGCAACTATCAGGCAGATAAAACTCTGGAATTACTGGGACAGAATTTTAATTCCAGTCAGACTAAACTATGGTCTAGCTATCATAAACTTCGGGCTATGGCTCAATTTCAACTGGGTCAGAAAACCAGTGCCATTAAAGAATTAATCATTCGCCATGGTTATCTGTCAACAGAACAGCAACGACAGGCTAACCAGAATCTTATCTGGAAATACCTGGCTAGCCTGAATTCCTATGAAATGGTCCCTGAAGAAAGTACCTCGACCAGCAAAGGTGATCAGATTTATACCGGTTGGCTGAAATTAGCTAAAATTTTACGTGATTCCAAGGATCCCCAGACCCGTAATCATGCCATAAACTTCTGGCTACAAAGCTATCCTGAACATCAGGCCGATCGTCAGTTTATTAATCAAATTCTCCAGGCACGTCAGGAATCAGTGCTTGATATACAACATATTGCCGTTTTATTACCCTTGAAAGGCAAACTGGCTAAACCCGGACTGGCAATTCGCGATGGCATTTTAGCGTCTCATTACCAATCACCTCTAAGCAGAAATATCGGGTTACGGTTCTATGATACCAGTAGTAATGATCACATTTGGCTAACCTATCAACAAGCCATCGACAATGGAGCCGATTTTATTATTGGGCCATTGGAAAAAAATAATGTGGCAATACTTTCAGAAGCAGAAACTCTCGGCGTTCCAACACTTGCCCTCAATAGCCTGCATGACACTGACTCCAAAGCAACTTCTGAAGCACGCAAAACTAATAACTTATTCCAGTTTTCTCTATCACCTGAATCCGAAGCGCGCATTGTCGCGGAAAAAGGCCGTCTGGACGGCCATTATTATGCGGCAGTAATGGCCCCCGACAACCTCTGGGGAAAACGCATGAAAACGTCATTTACAGAGTATTGGCAGAAATCGGGTGGGGTCATCGTTGACTCTGTGGATTATCAATCTCAAGAACATGATTTTTCTGACTCAATCAAATCGATGCTGAATATTGATCAAAGTGAATCCCGTAGGAAAAAAGTCAGCCAAACCATTGGCCGACAAGTTGAATTCACGCCGAGAAGACGCCAGGATATTGATATGATGTTTATGGCGGCATTCCCAAGACAGGCCAAACAGATACCGTTACAGGTCATTTACCATCATGGAGAAACAATCCCTATTTATTCCACAGCGCATATCGTTGGCAATTATCACAATGCCAAAGGAAATATTGATATGGATGGAGTTGTTTTTCCGGATATGCCGTTTCTCCTGGGCTTTACCCATAATGCCACCAGCGAACAGAACACTTACCAAAATACTTTATATCAACGCCTGTTTGCCATGGGCGTCGACAGTTATCAATTATCGCCTTATGTCAATTTCCTCTACAGTAATAATTTTGAGTCCTTTGCCGGTGATACAGGCCAGCTGACCATTAATTCCGCTGGACAGATTATTCGCTCTTTGCCATGGGCAACTTTTGAACAGGGCAATGTAAAGCCGCAACACACGAATCTTAGCCGTGACAATGTTTCGCTTTATTAACGATCACAACAAGAAAGGTGAATACGCTGAAACGATCGCTTTAAAGTATTTACAGTCACAGGGATTAACAAAGTTACAAAAAAATTTCTCTTGTAAATGCGGTGAAATTGACCTTATTATGAAGGATAATGAGTTTATAGTGTTTATCGAAGTCAGATACCGTAAGCAGACTCAATTTGGTCATCCACTGGAAACAATTGATTACAAAAAGCAGCAAAAAATCATTAAGACTATTCAATATTTTTTAATGAAAAAACCTGAATATCGTCAATATCCTTGCCGGATAGATGCAGTTGCTATAAATTCTCAAACACAATCCGGACAAGAACAGATACAATGGATAAAAAATGCCATTCAGCCGTAAATTTACCTGGAGTCATCGAATAAGGAACGATTACCCTGGCACAAGTATCCATATTAATGATGAGCAGTAATAACAGAAGGATAGAACAGCCCGATGAGCGTATCTCGGATAGAAACAATTTTTGCCAATAGCATTGAAGTTAAACAGAAAACCGTTAAAAATATAGCGCAACAGATTGCTCTTGCTGCTGATAGTATGGTTCAATCGCTTTTGAATGAAGGTAAAATTATGGCCTGTGGCAACGGTGGTTCAGCTGCAGATTCACAACACTTTACCTCAGAACTGGTGAATCGCTTTGAAGCAGAACGACCGGCTTTACCGGCAATTGCCCTGACCACTGACTCGTCTGCCATCACGTCCATTGCCAATGACTATCAATATGATGATGTCTTTGCCAGGCAGATTCATGCCCTGGGCAGAGAACCTGATGTGTTATTGGCGATCAGCACCAGTGGTCAGTCAAATAGTATTGTTCAGGCTATAGAAGCTGCCCACGAAAGGGATATGACTGTTATTGCCTTAACGGGAAAAGATGGCGGCCTGGTAGCTAAAAGCCTGTCAGATAACGACATAGAATTACGTGTTCCAGCTGATCAAACAGCCCGTATTCAGGAAACCCATATCACCATCATTCACGCTCTCTGTGACTTGATTGATTACCAGTTGTTTGGTGCCTAGTGCCCGCAGATAAAGCAATTTTTACCAACCGATTAAACAACCCAGGACCGAAATGTTAATGAAATTATTAATTATTTGTTCTCTATCACTGCTGACAGTTCATCTTCTTTCCGGCTGTACGGCCGCGGTGGTGGGCGGTGCAGTGGCCGGAACTGCTGTTGCCATGGATAAACGTACCACTGGCAATTATGTTGAAGATCAAAATATTAAAACCAAATTTAGTCATCTGTATTATGAGGATAAAACACTCAGCGAACAAACTCATGTTAATGTCACCAGTTATAATCGCCAGATCCTGATCACTGGCGAAGCCCCAACAGAACAACAAAAACAACAACTCAGTGCCATAGCCAGACAGATCAAAAATGTTCGCAACCATTTCAATGAAGTGACTATTGGTGCCCCCAGTTCTTACAGCTCAAGAAGTAATGACACTTATATCACCAGTAAAATCAAAACTTCTGTTTTTTCTAATATGAAAGAACTTGATGGCGCCCAGGTCAAAGTTGTCACTGAAAACAGCACAGTTTTTCTAATGGGGCTGGTGACTCGCAAACAAGGCGAACAAATTACTGAAATTGCCCGTAAAACCCGTGGTGTGAAGCGCGTAATCAAATTGTTTGAATACCCTAACCCAAATGATAACCGGATCTGATTCTGCTGAATACTCAATTTACTCATGACCTGCAACAAATAATCAATCCAGAGGACTGTTTATTTGATAAAGCGCTTTGCTGGAGCTATGGCTATGATAACAGTCGCTTGCAGGCATTACCTGAAGCCGTAATTTTTGCCCGTAGTCACCAACAGATTGTGCAATTGGTGAAATTATGCCGAAAACATCAGGTACCGATTATCAGTCGCGGTGCAGGAACGGGTACCACTGGCGCCACAGTACCCGACAGAGGCGGCATCATCCTTTCTTTTGAACGCATGAACCGTATTTTAACCATAGATCCGGCAAATCGACTGATTACCGCTGAACCCGGCGTGACCAATCAGGCCATTCAAGAAGCTGCGGCTGTCCACGGTTTTTTCTGGCCACCGGACCCCACCAGTAGTGCAGTCTGCACCATTGGTGGCAACCTTGCCTATAATTCCGCAGGCCCCAGGGCGGTTAAATACGGTACCACCCGAGACAATGTGCTTGGCCTGACGGTGATAACCGGTAAAGGTGACACTTTACATACTGGCGTCAAAACCACCAAGGGGGTTGTCGGTTACGATCTGACCCGTTTGCTCATTGGTTCTGAAGGCACGCTGGGAATCATTACCGAGGCAACATTGAAGTTAACGCCGCTATCAGATGATAAGCGCACCCTGCAGATCACCTATGACAGCATCAGCAATGCCGCCCAGGCCGTTTCTGACATAATGGCGCAACCGGTTATTCCCTGTGCCCTGGAGTTTATTGATAAACGCGCCATAGAAATGATCCGGGATTATTCATCAGCAAACTTGCCCCATAACGCCGGCGCCATGTTAATGGTTGAACTGGATGGCAGCAGCAGCTACCTGGATGAAGGGCTTGAATCCATAATATCAGCAGCCAGAAACAGTGGTTGCCTGGATATTAACAATGCCCGTACGGAACAGGAAATCAAGGCCCTGTGGGAAACCCGAAAAGCACTGTCACCGGCATTACGAAAAATAGCGCCAAAAAAAATCAATGAAGACGTTGTGGTTCCTGTATCCCGTATCCCGGATCTCATTAATAATCTTGAACGTTTATCGCAAAAATATGACATACCTATCGTCAATTTTGGCCACGCCGGGAATGGCAATATTCACGTTAACCTGCTGACCGATCCGGATGATGCACAATTACAAATCAAGGCTCATGAATGTCTTGAAGAAGTATTTCAACTAGTACTGGAACTTGAAGGCACCATTTCAGGTGAACATGGAATTGGTCTGGTTAAAAAAGAATATGTCGGCAAAGAACTGGATGACACCAGCCTGGCCTATATGAAAGCGATCAAACAACAATTTGATCCGGACAATATTCTTAACCCGGGTAAATGCTTTCCAGGCTAAGGTATTTCACCTTTTATGCAATCGTTTATTTGACGTTTTCTTGACTCTTACTTAACGTTCTACTTGACCAGGGTAAGATGAGGTTTCTGTGGCGACTTGCCTTTATCCGAATCAGGATCATGATCCGGGGATTGCGGATCATCAGTTTCTTCTTCGGGAAACATCATACCCCGACCATTTTCTTTAGAATACAGGGCTAATGACGCCATTATGGGAACATTGACTTTCATGGGCTGACCACCAAAACGGGCATTGAAACAGACGCCATCATTGGTTAATTCCAAATCACGGGTAGCAGTCAAACTGATATTCAATATAATCTTGCCATCTTGAACATGTTCTCTTGGTACCACAACCCCTTCGGCATCAGCATCAACCAATAAATAGGGGGTTTGCTCATTATCAATGAGCCAGTCATAAATAGCGCGTAATAAATAGGGACGACTCGGAGTCATATACTGCCTGTTTAAATCATGATCAAACTTATTTTCTATCATTATAGCTCCCAGAAAAATTATTTCCTGGAAGCTAAGGATAGATTCAACTTAGGTTACTGCTTCCATATCCTCTTCAGCTTCTGAAAGGCTTTGCTGGAAAGATTCCCGTTCAAAAATACGCTGTGCGTATTGCTGAACGGCGATAGCAGAATCCGGTAATTCGATGCACATTTCATTCAGGCGCCATAAAATAGGGGCTATAGCGCAGTCAACTAAAGTGAATTCATCCGACATAAAAAATGGTTTTTGTTCAAATACCGGTGAAATAGTAATCAGACTTTCGCGCAATTCCTTTCTCTGCTTAACACCCTGCTTGTCAGTTTTTCCAATCAATTTTTCAACCAGAGGATCCCAGTCTTTTTTAATTCTGATCAACAACATCTTCAATTTAGCACGGTTAACCGGATCAACGGGCATCAATGGTGGATGAGGAAAACGCTCATCCAGATACTCCATAATCAATTGTGCATCGTATAATACTAAATCGCGATCCACCAGGGTGGGCGCGCTATTATAGGGGTTTAAATCGATTAAATCTTCGGGCAGGTTATCGGGATCAACATTAACAATTTCATGATTGATGCCTTTTTCCGCCAATACCATTCTTACTCGATGACTCAAGATATCGTTTCCATCAGAAAAAAGGGTCATAATGGATCGTCTGTTCGTGAGTTGAGTCATAGTTCCTCCATAGGAAATCATAAACGCAAATGGGGGCTTGTAAGCCCCCTTGCAATAATAACACTTCTGCCCCGCTCTTTAATATCATTTTATCAAAGAGAGGGCTAAATATTATGGTTTTCTAAGCTATTAGTTAGTGTACATCTTTCCAGAATTCTTTCTTCAATGCATAAGAAAATCCAAGCAGGACAATCAGGAAGATCAGCACGCCATAGCCCAGGCTCTTGCGATAACTTTGATTGGGTTCACCAATGTATGACAAAAAAGCCACCAGATCTCGGATCATGGTATCAAATTCCTCTGGTGCCATGGAGCCTTGTTCAACCACTTCCATGCCAACCAGAACTTTTTCGCCATCATGTTCTTCATAGACTGCCTTCTTGACACCTTCCTGTTTCCAGAAAACATTAGGCATACCAACATCTTTAAAGATCACGTTATTGTGACCAGTAGTTTTAGCTTTATCTTCATAAAAACCAGTCAAATAGGTATATAACCAGTCAACGCCTCTGGAGCGGGCAACCAGAGACAAGTCAGGCGGTACCGCACCAAACGCTTCTTTGGCATAGGCATCGGTCATGGTTGCCTGCATGGTATCACCAAACTTAACACCCAGGTGATTCAGGTTATCCATTACCTGTGCTTCGCTCATACCCAGATCATCTGCAACACGATTAAAGCGCACAAATTTAGCTGAGTGACAGCTTAAACAGTAATCAGTGAAGACTTTGGCACCACGCTGTAACGACGCCTTATCATCAACATCTACATTGGCTGGAGATTTTGGATATCCGCCACCAGCGGCAGATACCAGACCAGCACTCATCATTGCTATTGCAATCAATAGCACAATCAGGATTGTCTTTTTCATTTCATCGTCACCCTTTCTGGTACTGGTTTATTCTTTTCCAACTTCGTGTAGAACGGCATCAGAAAGAAGAAAGCAAAATAGTAAATCGTGCAAACTTGCGCTAACAGAGTACGTCCATCTGTTGGTGAAAGTGTGCCTAAAATACCCAGAATAATGAAAGAAACCACAAACAGCGCAATCAGTATTTTATACCAGCCTGCACGGTAGCGGATAGACTTCACAGGGTTGCGATCCAGCCAGGGCAGGAAGAATAATACAACAATTGCCGCTCCCATAGCAATGACACCAGGGAAAGCCGAACCCGCAATACTGGGAACAGCACGCAAAATTGAGTAATAAGGCGTAAAGTACCAGACTGGCGCAATGTGTTCAGGCGTCTTCAATGGGTTAGCCGGTTCAAAATTCGCGTGCTCCAGGAAATAACCAAACATTTCTGGTAAAAAGAACACCACAATGGAGAAGAAAATCAGGAAGACAACCACACCGACAATGTCTTTAACCGAATAATAAGGGTGGAATGGAATACCATCTTTTGGAATGCCATTTTCATCTTTGTTTTTCTTGATTTCAACACCGTCAGGATTATTGGAGCCCACTTCATGCAAGGCGATGATATGAGCTACAATCAAACCAAGTAGAATCAGGGGAATGGCGACAATGTGCAAAGAGAAGAAACGATTCAGGGTGGCATCACCAATAACATAATCACCACGAACCCATTCACTCAATTCACCTCCAATGAAAGGAATCGCACTCACCAGATTAATAATCACCTGAGCCCCCCAGAAAGACATTTGTCCCCAGGGCAGCAAATAACCCATAAAGCCTTCTGCCATCAGTGCCAGAAAGATTAACACACCGAAGATCCAGACCAATTCACGAGGCTTTTTATAAGAGCCATAAATCAGGCCGCGGAACATATGCATATAGACCACAATGAAAAATGCCGAAGCACCGGTTGAATGTAAATAACGAATGAGCCAGCCCCATTCCACATCACGCATGATGTTCATTTCCACCGACTGAAACGCCAGGGCAGTATCAGGCTTGTAAAACATGGCCAGGAAAATACCAGAAACAATCTGAATCACCAGGACCAGCATTGCTAATGAACCAAAAAAGTACCAGAAATTGAAATTCTTAGGCGCATAGTATTTGGAAAGATGCTCTTCCCACATCTTTGTCATTGGGAAACGGGCATCAACCCATCCCATTAAATCATTGACTTTTTGTCCCATTATGCATTACTCCCATCTTGACCAATCAGGATCATCGTAGCACTCTTGAACACATGAAGAGGAATTGGCAAGTTTGTTGGCGCGGGCATTCCTGCGTAAACCCGGCCAGCCAGATCATAGAACGAACCATGACAAGGGCAGAAGAAGCCGCCTTTCCAGCCTTTACCCAAAGAACCAGCAAACGGATTATTTAAATCAGGCAGATATTTCGGGGCGCAGCCAAGGTGAGTACAAACCCCTTCCATAACAGAGATATGCGGATATTTGTCAATAGCACGCACTGAATTTTTAGTATATTCAGGCTGTGAGGACTTATCTGAATTTACATCCGCCAGCATGTCGACATCCGTTTCCAATACTTTCAAATTTTCATCTGTTCTTTTTAAGATGTAGACTGGCTTGCCTCGCCACTCTACCGTAATCATTTGCCCTTCTTCAAGCTTGCTGATATCAGCAACTACTGGTGCACCCGCGGCCTTAGCTCTAGCACTGGGTAACCATGATTTGACGAAAGGTACAGCTACAAAACCGGCACCAACGGCACCAACCACAGTTGTGGATGCTACCAGAAAGCGACGTTTGCTATTATTTACAGCGTCTGCACTCATTTACTTACTCCCAAATGTAAGAAATCAACCCACCAAAAGTGGTGAAAAATAGTGTGTATTTCTTAATTCGATACCAAAAAATTTGCAACATTTTCTTAGAAGATAGTCATAATATCAAGAACAATTTCATTATTTACTTATTGACCTGACATTTGTCACTAATATGCTGCTAAAATCACCCAAATGGCGATAAATCAAAACCATTAATATACTAGGGTTTTCCTTGATAGCAATACAAAAACCATGCGAGTTTTCAACGTTTTTCTGGTTAAATGACACCGCCAGAATAGCCCGATTTTATTCCGAAATCCTTATCAGAAATCGCTCTTTTCGGACTCACCAGTGGCATAATGATTAAACTGGATTGTTTATATCAATAAACTCATGTTGCAGTTGAAACCGTTCGGCCAGATGTTGTCCTAGTGCCTGCACACCGTAACGCTCGGTAGCATGATGCCCCGCGGCATAATAATGAATGTTATTTTCTCTGGCCATATGCCAGGTATTTTCTGAAATTTCGCCGCTGATAAAGGCATCTGCCCCCATCGTAACCGCCTGTTCAATGTAGCCTTGAGCTGCCCCGGTACATAATGCCACCCTGCGGACAGGACGATCCACTGCGACATGCAGTGGCTCACGATTTAAAACATCAGCGATGCGTTGCCCAAACGCAGCCCCGGTTTGTTCATTAATTCGTCCCAGCAAAGCAATGTCATTGTCCGCAAAGTACTGTTCAAGCTCCAGTCCCAGCTTTTCCGCCAACTGGATATTATTACCCAGGGCCTTATGAGCATCGAGAGGTAAATGATAGGCCAGCAAATTGATATCATTGAGCAATAATGATTTTAAGCGTGTTTTTTTTATGCCGGTGAGTTCCGGCGCTTCACCCTTCCAGAAAAAACCATGGTGCACCAGCAACAAATCGGCTTGTTGTTCGATGGCACAGTCAATTAATGCCTGACTGGCCGTAACACCCGATACGATTCTACTGACAGTCTCTTGTCCTTCGACCTGCAAACCATTGGGGCAATAGTCTTTAAAGAGCTTTGCCTGCAGGAGTTCATCGCAATAACGAATCAGTTCAGTTCGGTTTATCATAGTTTTCCTCTAGTCACATTCAAATCCGCACCCTGGTTACGGAGCCAAAGAATGAATTTTTGTGTAAAATAACCGAATGACATCAAAAAAACATTCTTCCCATACACTTTTTTTATTACTATCGGCGTTAGGCGGCTTTCTATTGGCCCTTGCTTATGATGCTTGGTATCTTGATGATAATGAGTTAGCAAACAACCAGGGAGTAGAACAGTCGGGCCAACAACCGAGCTTACCACAATCCACCAGCATTGTTCCAGCGCCGATAAATAATCCAGCGAATATGATTAACAGCTTCGCGCCTGCCGTGAATCGTGCCGCGCCGGCGGTGGTCAATATCTTCACTCGCAAGCTGGTGAAACAACGCAGTACCCCCTATAACAATTCCACCTTAAGAGCTTTGCTGGAAAACCGCAAACCACCGTCATTATACAAGGAAGAAACCAACCTGGGTTCAGGCGTCATTGTGTCGCCTCAAGGCCATATTTTAACCAATAATCACGTCATATCCGGGGCCAAGGATATTGAAGTTCTGCTCAAAGATGGCCGCTATCTCAAGGCCAGCCTGGTCGGTCGTGATATGGAAACCGATCTGGCCTTATTAAAAGTAACCGCGTCAAATCTTCCTACTATCCATTTTGGTGACTCTTCAAACCTGCAAGTGGGTGACATTGTATTGGCCATCGGCAATCCTTTTGGCCTGGGGCATACGGTCACCTCCGGTATTGTCAGTGCCCTGAATCGTTCGCAATTCAGAGCCAATAATTTTGACAATTTTATCCAGACCGATGCTGCCATTAACCCAGGAAATTCCGGTGGCGCCCTGGTCAATACCCGGGGTGAAATGATTGGCCTGAATACCATTAATATCACTAATAGCGGCGGCTCTCAGGGGATCGGCTTTGCTATCCCCTCGTCACTCGCTCAAGACATCATGGACCGCTTAATCACCCATGGAGAAGTACAAAGAGGCTGGATCGGCATTGAAGCCAGGGAGATATCTCCGATGTTGGCACAGCAACTGGGCAGCGATATTAGCCATGGTCTGTTAATCATTGGCGTGTTACAGAATGGTCCGGGACAAAAAGCCGGAATTCAGGCCGGTGACATTATTACCCATATTAATGGCATTAAAATAAGCTCTGCCAAAGCGGCCTTTGATATGATTACCAACCTGAACCCGGGTGATATTGCCATTTTGCGCGGCGTCCGGTTTAATCAGTCATTGCGCTTTAAAATCGTAGCGGAAGAACGGCCTCAAATGTCCGGATTTGTGCCATAGGTGTCAAGCCTGCACCCTGTTTTCAAATGTTTCTGCTTATGACAGGCACGATTAAAGCTGTTCAAATTCCAGGTAAGTTCGATTCATATTGGTACGGTGAAGGGATTCATAATGTTCAAGATGTTTAAATTGCGGTAACTCTTCATACTGATTCATGATTTCCTGGATAGGTTCCATGTCCTGAGCAGCGCCGCCAATTTTTTCCACCAGAAAATCATAATAATCTCCGCAATCATTTTTTGCCTTTCCAATGTCACTGATACGGCCATGTCCGGGCACAATAAATTTCGGGTTCAAGCTTATAAGTTCATGGAACGCTTTTTGGCCATTGACCACACTGGACCAGGGCAATACGGTAAAAATACGATCGACATAAACCAGGTCACCCGTAAAAACCACGGACTGTTCTGGCAACCATATCAAGGCATCTCCGGGATAGTGAGCATTGGTATAATGCAATTCTATCAACTGACCACCAAGAATAATTTTTGCAGGATCACTCGTTAACAGTCGGCTAGCGGGTTTTGCCCGGGTACCGTCAAAACGCTGTTTTAAAAAGCCTTTCATTCGACTCATTTGTTCTTCTGCATACTGCTGCTGAGTCTCAGCCGTTCTTTGCATGGCGATGATTTGAGCACCTTTGGCAGCAAAATAGTCGTTACCTAACCAGCGATGGTCCTGGCTACCGGTATTGATAACCCACTTCACTGGCACATCGGTCACTGCCGAAATAGCTTGTTCAAGGCGTTCGGCACCCAGACGGCTTGCGCCGGAATCAATTAATATCACCCCCTCATTGGTAATAATGAAGCCGAGATTATTATTAAGCCCATCATTAGCTTCGCTACGCTGTCCCAGCGGACCAATAAAGGCATAAACATTATCGGTAACTTTTTCTGCTTGAGGCGTATAGGCAAAAACAGTACTGGCATTAAATAGAATGACCAGAAAAATGCCCGATATAAAATAACTGAAAAAAGTTTTCATAATCTTTCCTAATGATTAGGCTGACGATGACATCAACAGGATGAATGGACAGTGTTGTTACACTAAAAACATTTAGAATATTGAGTTTCAATAAGCTAAACAAACTCTGTAGTAAAAACCTATATCAGAGCCTGGAAATACTATGTGTTGGTTTAATAGTGAACGGCCAACCAGATGGTATCCACATCCGGGGCAGTCCATTCCACTTTGTGCCTGGTGTGTGCCTGAATATTGACAAAATCACCCTCTGCCATGGTAACCCTTGAGCCATCCTCAAATAGCAGAACCGCCTTTCCTTTTAAAACCATTACCCATTCGTTTGCATCTTGATCATACCAACCCGTCTCTGGAGATTGATGACCTTTGGATATTATTCGTTCAATGGTTACCCCATCACCTGCTAGCAGTTGCTCAAATACTTCAGCCTCAAGATTTTCCGGAATGGCACTAAATATATTATTGACCATGAGACTGCAATTACTTTGTAAGCTCCGAATCGTCTACTTTAGGCAATTGTAAAATGGTGTTGGCATCATTACCCTGCATCAGCAATCTTGGGTATTGGCCGGACCACTTTTCAACCGACTTGTAACTGATTAATTCCTTGGTAATTGATTTTGCAATAACCGTGTTAGCTTCCGCAATGGCCTGAGCTTCAACTTTTAATTTATAGGCTTTGGCATCCGCTGCAATTTTTTGTTTTTCCGCTTCCGCTTTGGCCTTGGTAGTGATTTCAATCAGGAGGGTATTGGCCTGAATGGTTTGAATTTTTTGTTTTTTCCTGGCCTGATTCTCAACCATCGCCAGTTTTTGTTCTTCCTGTTTGGCTATTTGAACTTCTTCGACTTTTTTCAAGACAATTTTTGGCAGCTGAATATTACGCAGCGACACCTCATTCAGTGAAAACGGCATATGTTCGAATTTTTTACCAATAAGCGCTTTTAACTCGCCGCTGATGACCGTTCTATCAGAAGCAATTTGCTCCGCAGGATACTTGCCAATCACGTCACGAACGACATCACGGATATTGGGATTGATGAGTTTATCAAAATAATTGACCCCGTACTTACCCAGAATATTACTGCCTTCAGTGGCAATCGGGACATACATCACGGTTAAATCAATCCCGATAGGCAAATTTTTATTATCCAGTACCGAAATGTATGGCTTGTTAATAACCCCTTTTTTATCCGGTATATCCTTGCGGCCAATATAGTTAGCCGATTGCAATTTAATATCGAGAATTTGTACCTTTTGAATCAGGGGAATTTTGACATGCAGGCCAGGCATAACCGGCTCTTCCTGATATTTACCGAAAGTGGATAAAATGCCTACGGTACCGGTTTCTACGGTATAGGTGGCGCTGAATAAACCGAGCAGCAGGATTAAGACCACCGCCACTATACTCACAGTTTTTATTGTTCGAGTTTGATTTACTGGTTTCATTTTGACCACTTTCCCTTCAAATTCCATAAAATTTCCTTAATTAAGGATTTCACTACTACACGATGAGATATCTTAAATACGCTAATTGGATGGACTATAATTATAGACTTTTAAACGATAATTACTTAGTTAACGATGGCGTTCAGTGCTTTGATAAATGCCTGGTTTTCATCACCGGTGCCCACAGTCACCCGTAAACAATTGGCCAGAGGGCCTGAGGTATCACCAAAGCGTTTGATCAGGACATTGTCTGCCTTAAGTGCGTTAAAAATATGCTCTGAATCCATATTATCCGCTTTGAATAAAATAAAATTCGCCGCACTGGGATATTGCGTAATACCATCGATACGACTTAATGCCTGCTTCAGGTTTTCTCTATCAGCACAGATCTGATCCGTTTGTTGTTGCAAAATATCATCATGCCTGAGGGCAAATTCAGCACTGAATTGTGTCAGAACATTGATATTATAGGGCAGGCGGACCTTGTCGAATTCACCGAGCCATTCTTTGCGGCCACTGAGCATGCCGAGGCGCAAACCAGCCAGGCCCATTTTAGAGACTGTCCTCATTACCACCAGGTTATCGTATTCTGACAACATCGGCATAAAACTATGACCGGCAAAAGCATGATAGGCTTCATCAACGACCACCAGTCCTGGCGCCATATCAATAATAGCTCGCACATCCTGCTCAGAAAACAGGTTACCGGTGGGGTTGTTAGGATAAGCCAGAAAAATAACCGCAGGCTGATAACGCTCAATGGCCTGTTGCATGGCTGGCATATCCAGCTGAAAGTATTCATCCAGCGGAATGCCCTGATAGTTCATATTGGTGAAACGGGCAATCATCTGATACATGACAAAAGTTGGCTCTGGCGCCATGACCACGCTATCGGGTTTGGCCAGGGCCATACAGATTATCTGGATCAGCTCATCTGAACCGTTTCCCAGAATGGAGCTCATGTCATCAGGAACTTCCATGACCTGTTCCAGTCTTTGAGTCAGCTGTTGTGCTGAAGGATCCGGATAACGGTTGACCCCTATATCGCTTAATTGAGCTAACCATTGCTGTTTCATCGCGTCGGGCCACAGATATGGATTTTCCATGGCATCCAGTTTAATCATATTACCCGGATTGGGCACATGATAAGCTGACAATTCTCTGATCTCTTCCCTGATCCACCGCTTGACCCTATCAACCATTTATTGTTATCCCAGCATGCTCATTGTATTAGTCTTTAATCCGATATTCAGCGCTTCGGGCATGGGCCGTGAGGCCTTCACCTCGGGCCACAACAGAGGCAATTTTGCCCAGTTCAGAGGCACCTTCTTCAGAACACATGATCAAACTCGAGCGCTTCTGGAAATCATAAACCCCGAGAGCGGAGCTGAAGCGTGCAGTTCTCGAGGTTGGCAAAACATGATTGGGTCCGGCACAGTAGTCACCTAAGGCTTCTGCCGTGTAACGGCCCATAAAGATAGCACCGGCATGACGAATTTTCGGCAACATGGCCTGGGGTTCATCCACAGACAATTCCAGATGCTCCGGGGCAATATAATTACACACGTCAATCGCCTCATCCATATCCTTAACATGAATTAGCGCAGCACGGTCATTTAAAGATACCCGAATGATCTTTTCCCGTTCCATATCACCCAATAGGCGCTCAATAGAAGCCTGCACCTTATCCAGAAACTCGGCATCCGGTGAAATCAAAATAGGCTGGGCATCTTCATCATGCTCTGCCTGGGAAAATAAATCCATGGCAATCCAGTCCGGATCAGTTTTACCGTCGCAAATTACCAGTATTTCAGATGGACCGGCTATCATGTCGATACCAACCGAACCAAATACCATCCCTTTCGCGGTTGCAACATAGATATTGCCAGGACCAACAATTTTATCCACCTGAGGAACGGATTCTGTGCCATAAGCCAGAGCGGCTACCGCTTGTGCACCACCAATGGCAAACACTTTATCGACTCCGGTTATGGCCGCTGCGGCAAATACCAGTTCATTCACCTGACCGTCTGGTGTAGGAACCACCATAATGAGTTCTTTAACTCCGGCAACCCTGGCTGGAATCGCATTCATCAGTACCGAGGATGGATAAGCCGCCTGGCCACCGGGGACATATAACCCTACCCGATCCAGAGGGGTTACCTGCTGTCCCAACAACGTTCCGTCTGCTTCGGTATAAGACCAGGATTCCATTTTTTGCTTTTCATGATATCTCTGAACTCGTTCAGCAGAAACTTCCAGGGCATTACGCTGGTCATCCGGCAAACCATCCAGCGCCTGTTGTAGACGCTCTTTGGGGATAGAGAGTACCGACATATCGCTAGCACTCATACGGTCAAATTTATTGGTATACTCAATGACCGCCTTATCGCCGTCCCTGCGAACTTCAGCCAAAATCTGTTTCACTGTGGATTGTACCGATTCATCTGATACATTATCCCAGGCCAACAAATCTTTCAGTAATGGCCAGAAATCATTATTACTGCTTTCAAGACGCTTAATATCAAGCATGATAGACTCCGATGACGTAGCGTTTTTTCATAAACACACACTATAAGTATTGAATTATGTTGTATTGGGCTCAAAGCCTTTAGCCAGCTCAGGAACTTTTTGTAAGCTCAGAAACTTTTTGTAAGCTCAGGGCTGTTTGTAAGCTCAGGGCTGTTAAGCAGGTTCGGGGCTGTTAACCGCTTCTGCAATGCGATCCAGCAATGATTTCACCCGCTCATGTTTCATTTTCATGGATGCCTTGTTAACAATTAAACGGGAACTGATATCGGCAATATGTTCCAGCGGCGTAAGACCATTCGCTTTCAGGGTATTACCAGTGTCCACCACGTCAACAATGCGGTCAGCCAGACCAACCAGAGGGGCCAATTCCATGGAACCATATAATTTAATCACTTCAACCTGAATACCCTTTTCGGCATAAAAACGTTTAGCGGTATTAACAAATTTGGTCGCCACGCGTAAGCGGCCTGAAACCGCTTTGTCCACCACCGGACCGGCAGTCATTAAGCGACACTTGGCAATGTGAAGATCGAGTGGCTCATAAATCCCTTCACCACCATGCTCCATCAGCACATCTTTGCCAGCTACGCCAACATCTGCCGCACCATACTGGACATAAGTGGGGACATCCGTTGCCCGAATAATCACCAGTTTGATATTGTCATGATTAGTATCCAGGATCAACTTGCGGCTGGTATCCGGATCATCGATTGGATGAATGTCAGCATGAGCAAGCAAAGGTAAAGTTTCTTTAAAAATTCGGCCTTTGGATAATGCAATCGTTAGAGTATCACTCATACTTTATTCTCTTTGTTTATCATGTTTTTTGTAATTTAGCTGGGTACTCGTCGAATGGTAGCACCTAATTGCTGCAGTTTTTCTTCAATACATTCATAACCACGGTCAATATGATAAATGCGTTCGACAATGGTATCACCTTCGGCCACCAACCCAGCCAGTACCAGGCTGGCTGAAGCACGTAAGTCGGTGGCCATAACGGGTGCGCCATACAGTTTGTCCACGCCTTTAATTATGGCGGTATTGCCCTGAAGGTTGACGTCAGACCCCATCCTCTGTAATTCCTGAATGTGCATAAAGCGATTTTCAAATACGGTTTCAATAATTGCGCCAGAGCCATTTGCAATGGCATTAAGCACGCAAAACTGGGCCTGCATATCAGTCGGAAAGGCGGGATAGGGTGCCGTACGAACATCGATAGCTTCCGGGATATTGCCTTTCATATCCAGCTTAATCCAGTCGTCGCCCGTTTCAATTTCAGCACCCGCTTCGATCAGTTTTTCCAGCACAGCATCCAGATAGTCTGGGCAGGTGTCTTTGACCGTCACTCGACCGCCGGTAACGGCCGCTGCAACAAGATAGGTACCGGTTTCAATTCGATCAGGCATTACCTGATGCTTGGTACCGGATAATTTTTCTACCCCTTCAATGGTAATGGTATCCGTGCCGGCACCCGTAATTTTGGCCCCCATTGAGATCAGAAAATTGGCCAAATCAACAACTTCCGGTTCTCTTGCGGCATTTTCCAAAATGGTTATGCCATCTGCCAGAGTCGCAGCCATCAGAAGATTTTCAGTTCCGGTGACCGTCACCAGATCCATAACGATTTTTGCCCCACGCAAACGTTTGGCTTTAGCACGAATGTAGCCATTCTCAACCTTGATATCGGCACCCATGGCCTTCAGGCCTTTGATATGCTGATCCACTGGACGAGAACCAATAGCACAACCGCCAGGCAAAGAAACTTCGGCTTTACCATAATGCGCCACCAGCGGCCCAAGCACCAGAATCGACGCCCGCATGGTTTTTACCAGTTCATAGGGCGCTACATATTCGGTAATGGTCCGGGTATCTACTTCAACATCAAGATTTTCATCGACAGTGATGGAAACACCCATGCGGCCCAATAATTCCAGAGTGGTGGTAATATCATGCAGATGTGGCAAATTGCCAATCGTTGTCGCATCGTCTGCCAAAAGACAGCCCATAATAATGGGCAATGCGGCATTTTTTGCCCCGGAGATACGAATCTCTCCGTCAAGACGTTTACCACCGGTAATGAATAGTTTATCCATTCAATATGACCAAACCTTAAAGATTAATAAAGAAACCGGGTATTTTACCCTTTATTAGCCCAAGAGCCAACTGAAATAAGCCTTGAGCCTGTCTAAAGGCTCAGCATCATAATGACAGAGATTGTACTGGGACGGAATTTAAAACCGGCATTGACTTAAATCTGAATTAATTAGCATTGCGGATGTTTAAGTTACAGCTAATTGATTAATTTATCTGAAAGGAACCACCAACCTGCAATTTACTGGCAGTTTCCCATTCTGCTGGGGTATAGGCTTTGATAGTCAGGGCGTGGATGGCACCGCTGGTGATCTGGGTATTGACCGTAGCATAGACCATTTGTTGCTTTTTGACCGTTGAGAGCCCCTCAAACTGATCCGAGATGACGACCGCATCATACATACCATTGTCACCACTTACTTTAACCTGGGCAGACTCAATGCCGGCCTCAATTAATGTTTTAATTTCATCAGTTGTCATCTTTTTTACTCTACTTTATTGGTTATCAATACCGTTCACGATGACAATCAAACTAATCGATGACTCTCAATACTGAGAGTAACAGGTTATTTTTGAGTCAGTGGCAGAATCTCATCCAGACCACTGATACGTGCCATATCATACATCTGTGCCGGCATATTCAAGAAGGTTATTTTTTTATTACGTTGCTCCGCTTCGCGATACCATTCAACCAGAATCGCCAGTCCGGAACTATCAGAACGTTCAAGCTGTGACAGATTAATCTCTAAAGTATTACTCTCGTCATCAAATAAAAGCGATTTGTTTTCGTTCCACAGCTCAGGCACTGAATCAAAGTTTAATTGACCTTTAAGTATGTAATGCCCCATTGACACTTTTTCAAGTTGAGCGGTATTAATGTTTGCTGTCATTTGCCTGTCTTTTTATCGCCGCTTTATTATTTTTCTTTGTCTGAATCTGCATCTGACTGACTGAAAAGAAACTGACTAATCAACTTTTCCAGGACAATGGATGACTGGGTCAGACGAATTTCACTGCCCTCTTCAAGATAATCAGGTGCCCCACCGGGACCAATGCCAATGTATCTTTCGCCTAACAGGCCGGAAGTATAAATACCTGCGGATGAATCCACGGGTATTTCATTAAAATCAGCATCAATGGTCATTCTCACCACCGCTTCATAAGTCACTGGGTCAACTATAATACTGGAAACACGTCCGACCGTCACTCCGGCAATGGTCACAGCGGATCGCTCTTTTAAACCACTGACATTATCAAAACTTGCGATCACAGTATATTGTTTCCCGGTACTGAAGCCGCTGACATTACTGACATTAACGGCCAGTACCAGCAAAGCCGCAATACCTAAGGCAACAAAAACTCCAACGGAAATTTCCAAAATTCTTGAATTAGACATAGTTATTTTCCAAATACTCTTCTTTTAAAGCAGTAAGTTTTATCACTTTCGGTTCTACAGCATCAAAGCGGTCAGGATGAAGTCCAGTCCTAAAACAACCAATGCCGAGTATACCACTGTTCGAGTGGTTGCCCGGCTGACGCCTTCTGATGTTGGAATACAGGAATAACCCTCATAAACAGCAATCCAGGTGGTCACAATACCAAAGGCAAAACTTTTAATCACACCATTGACAATATCCTGATCAAAATCCACTTTATCCTGCATTTGTGACCAGTAAGCACCGGTATCGACTCCCAGCATATCCACACCAACCAGATAACCGCCCATCACACCTACCGCGCTAAACATAGCCGCAAGTAATGGCATGCTGATAATACCGGCAAGCAGCCGTGGCGCCAATATTCGATCCACCGGATTAACCGCCATCATTTCCAGACCTGACAATTGCTCAGTCGCTTTCATTAAACCAATTTCAGCCGTTAAGGCCGAGCCTGCCCGGCCGGCATATAACAGGGCCGTAACCACCGGGCCCAGTTCCCTTACCAGAGACAGGGCAACCACAACGCCTAAGGATTCTTCTGCGCCAAAATCAACCAGGGTATTGTAGCCTTGCAACCCTAAAACCATGCCGACGAAAAAGCCCGACACTATAATAATCAGCATGGAGCGAACTCCAACGGAATAGAGTTGCTGAATCACCAGGGCAGGACGCACGATGAGGCTGACGAAACCGGCAACTGTTTGCAAAAACAGCATCACTTCCCTGCCAAACCGCGCAAAAAAATCGATGGTGTTTTCGCCTATTTTTGCGAACCAATCAAACATAGATTTAATCTTACTATTCCTACTTTTTAACTAAGCGTAAACCAGACATTAAAATTGTTTACTAATGAGCTATATCATTGCCCGGATAACATATCATCTTTGTACGAAATCGACTGATAATGAAAAGGTACCGGACCATCAGCCTCTCCATGAACAAATTGATTGATCCAGGGTGAATCAGATTCATTCATTTCGTCCGGGCTACCCTGGCCAATCACTTTTCCCTGAGAAATGATGTAAATCTTGTCAGCAATCGCCAATGTTTCCTGAATGTCATGGGATACAATCACACTGGTGAGTCCCAGGGCACTATTCATTGAACGAATCAGTTTCACCAGCACCCCCATGGAAATAGGATCCTGACCAGTAAAGGGTTCATCATATAAAATCATTTCCGGATCCAGTGCAATCGCCCTTGCCAGTGCTGCTCGACGAGCCATACCGCCGGAAAGCTGGCTGGGCATCAAATCCCTAGCGCCTCTAAGACCAACCGCATGCAATTTCATCAACACCAGATCGCGAATCATTGCTTCAGGCAATTTGGTATGTTCGCGCAACGGGAAAGCAATATTGTCAAAAACCGACATATCCGTCAGCAGTGCACCACTTTGAAAGAGCATGCCCATTTTTTTCCGGATAGCATAGAGCTTTTTTATATTCAGACTGGGAATATTTTCACCATGAAAATGAATGGTGCCTTTTTTAGGCTTTAACTGGCCACCAATTAATTTTAATAAGGTGGTTTTACCAGTGCCGCTGGGTCCCATAATGGCAGTAATTTTCCCCTTGGGAATATCAATATCAACACCATTAAAAATATTGGAATGACCGCGGGAGAAATGCAGATCTCTGATGCTCACCAGATTATTCTCAGCTTCCGGCATAAGTTTGTTAAATTCCCTTGTTAATCCGCTTTGTTTAGGCAGTGTTGAGACAAAGTAAATGACAGCGAAGTATAGCAAAGAAAGTAGCACATCTCTAGAGAAGTGCTTACACGATCAGTGTTCTTACATCATACTTTCGATCAAGATCGCATTTCTGCAATTTTCCAGGGCGTGTTGAGCTGAAGAAAAAATGACATTGGCAACTTCTGTTTCTTCTAGCCTGGCATGCTCACGGATTTGCTCAATCATTTCTTTTAGCATAACCGGCTCAATCGCCTGCTCGGCAGTAATATAATAAAGCAGGTCATTATTGCCTTCCCGGGAAAATTTCTGCCATTTCAAAGGAATGGCAAAAGCGGGAGATTCTACAACTGCCCCATTTTTGAAGTTAATAAGAAACAGCGTTTTATCTTCATTAGCCGCTTCCGGAAAAATTTCCTCTAATAATTGTTCTACACGCTTTTCAGCCAGTTCCGAAACATTCAGTAAAACAACAAAATCTTCACCAACAATATCTTCATATAATTCATTAATTGCATCTGCTAAAATGGTATCTGATTGCTGAATATTACCGAGATGACTTGTGAGCTCAGAAATCTCCATAAAGATTAAAGAAAATTCGTTCCGATAATAATCAAGAAGCCAGTCTTCAGGTATATCTGAAGGGTAAAAGTTTTCCGTTAAAGATGGATTTCTCAAACCGGATATGCCAAAACGGATATCGCAATTTAATGTCGAACTGTTTTCTGGAATCATGTGCAGAACTTTTTAAATGTCATAACTGATGCGTAATAAGAGTTGATTTGTGTCTAATATTATCAAGATTGAACAATTTAAAAAACAGCTACTGCAGAAAAAAAACAAGGCTAACACCCTGTGCAGAAGTGGTTTTCATAAATGGGAAATCATTCACAAAGACCATTTTGATGTTAAAAAAGGTAAACTGGTCACTACCTATCAATGTAAATTTTGCAAAAAATTGAAATCGACTGCAAGCTAGTTATTTGGCACATAACAGCAAACAGGCTTAACCGGTAAACACCCAGACGTAGGATTTACACCACACAGCAAGCGGTTGATTTTAATCGTTTTTTTAAATAGTTTTATTATCTGCCAACTTTATACACGAGTTATATTTATTTACCGCTCTATTTTTATTATTATATGGCGAATTCACAAAGATCATTGGTTCATAGAAAATATTTAAAGCATCTCGTTGCATCACTCAGTTTTAAATATGAGAACACTTAAAAAGCAATGTATATAAAAAACTTGATACAATTTATTCGCCATAGTGCTTTATTAATCATAACGGCTATTGCGCTGCTCAACCTGGGCTGTGCTTCAATTACTGAAGATGGTGAAGTCAATGACCCCATTGAACCGATTAATAGAAAAATCTTTGCATTCAATGAAGAGCTTGACCGCGTCATTTTAAAACCTCTGGCCAAGGGCTACCAGAAACTGCCCAGCCCGGTTCAAACCGGTACCAACAATTTTTTTAATAATCTTGATGATGTGGTCGTAATTGTCAATGGAGGCTTACAACTTAAGGGTGAGCAAATGACCTCTGACATCTTACGATTTTCAGTCAATACGGTGTTTGGAATTTTTGGTCTGATTGATATGGGCACCCCAATGGGTTTACCAAAGCATGAAGACAGTTTTGCCGATACTCTGGGTTTTTGGGGGATAGGTTCCGGTCCTTTTATTATGCTCCCTATCTTTGGGCCCAGCAGTGTTCGTGATGCGCCAGCACTGGTCGTGGATTATTTAATCCATCCTTTAAGGCGAGTCAGTCCGACTTCTGCAAGGTTTGGTCTGGCTTCTGTTCGCGTTGTTGATACCCGTTCTGAACTGCTTAAAACTACGGATATACGGGATGAGCTGGCCCTGGATCGCTATATTTTCACTCGTGAATCCTATTATCAATGGCGTCAAAACCGGATTTATGATGGCGAACCGCCCAAAGTTATCATCGAAGATTTTGAAGAATAGGTTTTTTTCAATAAGAGCACGCGTTTTTCTTAAAGAACCTGTTAAAATACCCCGCTACGGAAACCGTCACGGGGTTTTTTATTTGTTAGGAACAGGAAATGTTATTAAGTAGTATCGCCATTCTGGCTGGATTTCTATTGCTCGTCTGGAGTGCTGATCGATTTGTCATTGGTGCCTCAGGGATTGCTTTGAATTTTGGCGTTTCACCATTAATTATTGGACTCACCATCGTCGGTTTTGGTACTTCTGCACCAGAGATGATAGTTTCAGGTGTCGCCGCATACGAAGGCACGCCGAACCTGGCCGTAGGTAATGCCCTGGGTTCCAATATCACCAATATTGCCCTGGTTCTGGGTGTCACGGCTCTGATCACACCAATGATAGTGGACTCCAAAATTCTCAAACGTGAATATCCCATCATGTTCTTTATCATGATTGTGGCCTGGGCGCTGCTTTGGGATGGTGAATTGAGCCGTATTGACGGTTTCATTTTGCTTGGTGGCATGTTTGTATTGATGGCATTTATTACCCTGATAGGAATCCGGGAAAAAAAACCGGTCGATGGTCAGGATCCGCTGGAAGAAGAATTTTTCGAAGAAATTCCCAAAGACATGACCACAGCAAGAGCATTTTTATGGCTTTTTATTGGTCTGATCATTCTCTTAATCAGCTCCCGGCTATTGGTCTGGGGAGCGGTTAATATTGCTCATGAATATCAGGTCAGTGAACTGGTTATTGGCTTAACCATTGTTGCCATTGGCACCAGCTTACCGGAGCTTGCCGCATCCATTGCCAGTGCCCTGAAAAATGAACATGAAATGGCCATAGGCAATATTATCGGCTCCAATATGTTTAATCTATTGGGTGTTCTGGGCATACCCGGCATTATGACTGGCGCCATACTGGAACCCAGTGTCTTAAGCCGTGACTATCCGGTCATGATGATATTAAGTGTATTACTGTTTATTTTTGCTTATGGTTTTAGGGGCAAAGGCCGATTAAACCGTTTTGAAGGTGGTATTTTACTCGCGTGTTATATAGGCTATATGATAGTACTCTATCAGCAAAGTGTTTAGAATTTTTGTTTTAGTCACAACAACAGGATCATTCTTAAATGCAGGAAATATATGCCAGAGCCAGAGTTATTAAACTATTGATATGTGATATTGATGGCGTAATGACCGATGGCGGACTTTTTTTTGGCGACAACGGCCTGGAATATAAAGCATTTCATTCCAGGGACGGTTTGGGCATTAAAATGTTACAACGTTCCGGGATTCCTCTGGCCGTTATCACCGCGAGAACATCTGATGTGGTCAAACACCGGATGAAAAACTTGAATATTGATATGGTTTTTCAGGGTCAATTGAACAAGGTTGCCGCCTATGAAGAACTGCGCGACAAACTGCAATTGAGTTCAGAGCAGATTGCCTATGTCGGCGATGATCTGGTTGATCTCCCCGTCATGAAACAGGTCGGTCTTTCCATTGCTGTCGCGGATGCCCATGAACGAGTGAAACAATATGCTGACTGGACGACCCAACATGGCGGTGGACGCGGTGCTGTTCGAGATGTCTGTGAACTACTGATGGAAGCTCAGGGTACCCTGGAAGAACAGTTTGCTCATTATTTATAATTCTAACTATGGATAAAAAACTTCTGGCTGTCATTGTCTTGGTGCCGATTGCTTCTGTCGCAATTACATGGCTGGTCTTCCAAAGTGGCAACATCAAACCCAGAAACATCAACTTTCCTGAACAAAGTAATCCAGAAAAAATTGCCGACACTTTTTTTAATCACTCAACCATCATCAACTTCAATGAAAGCGGTTTACCAAAGAGCAAAATTGTCGGTAAGCTATTGTTTCATTATCCGGGTGAGGAAGATTCTGAGATTACCAGTCCCAGAGTAACTTTCTTTCGTGATAAAGGTTCTGCAGTATTTATTTCCGCGGATCAGGGTTGGATTAATCAGACTGGAACTCGTGTCCTGTTAAAAGGTCATACTACCATAGTGAGAGAAAAATCACCGTTTAACAAATTTTCCAAACTGGAAACCCCGGAACTGATTATCTGGCCTGAAAAAGAGTATGCAGAAACTGATAAACCGGTAAAAATCACTACCGAGGGAACCAATGCAACGGGTGTAGGTATGAAAGCCTATCTGGATAAAGAGCGCTATGTATTGCTGAATAATGTCAAAGCCCGACATATCCCCCAAAATGTTCAGGGTCAGTAGACAAAGACCAATAGACTTAGCAGAATACTCAGAGCCAGCTGTAAGGTGATACACTCTATAAATGACTGCGATGTTAAAGAGGAAGCAACAACAATGAATTGTAATTTTTTTTCCAGGATACACACCAAATGGTTTTTCCTGCTACTATGTTTTACTTTATTTCTTGCTCCGGTCACGTTAATGGCACTGGCCACAGACCGAGCTCAACCCATTGAGCTGGAAGCTGACAGCGCTGATATTGATGATTTAAAAGGCATCAGCGTTTATACTGGAAATGTGGTTCTGATCCAGGGTAGCCTGGTTATCAAAGCCCATAAACTGACCTTGTACAATGACAAAAACAAAAAGCTGGAAAAAGCCGTCGCCGTAGGTGGCAATGATAAACTGGCCACATTCAAACAACGTCCGGAAGGAAAAGATAAAGATCTTCGAGCCCGAGCCCGCACTATGATCTATTTTCTCAATAAGGATAAAATCCATCTGCTTAAACAAGCCCATGTCTGGCAGGGTGGAGACACCTTCAGCGGCGATAAAATCATTTATGATACCAAGCAGGAAACTGTTATTGCCAGCAGTCAGAAAGACCAGCAAGGTAAGCCCGTTAAGACAGGCAGCCGGGTAAAAGTGACCATTCAACCTAAAAGTAATAATCAATAGCACAATAATATGTCCAGTCATCTCTTAGAATTACGAGCAGAAAAATTAAATAAAACGTTTAAATCTCGCCAGGTGGTGAAGGATGTTTCTTTTTCCGTGCAAAAAGGTGAAGTGGTGGGTTTACTAGGCCCTAATGGCGCTGGTAAAACAACCAGCTTCTATATGGTTGTCGGGCTCATAAAAGCCGATAGTGGTAAAATAATCTGCCGAGATCAGGATATTACCCGCCAACCTATCCATAAACGCGCCCAACAGGGCATCGGTTATCTGCCTCAGGAAGCTTCAGTATTCAGGAAGCTGACCGTAGAAGAAAACATTATGGCCATTTTACAAACTCGCAAGGATCTCAATCGCTCCGATAGAAAAGATCACATGGAGCAGTTATTAAATGAGCTTAGCATTAGCCATATTCGCAAATCAGTCGGGATCAGTTTGTCAGGTGGTGAGCGACGCCGGGTTGAAATCGCCCGAACCCTCGCCATGGAACCGGATTTTGTGTTACTGGATGAGCCTTTTGCCGGAGTGGATCCTATTTCGGTCAGTGATATTCAGGCTATTATCACTCACCTGACAGAACAAAATATTGGCGTCCTGATCACCGATCATAATGTCAGGGAAACCCTGAGCGTCTGCCGGCATGCCTATATCATGAATAGTGGTAGTGTCATTGCCGAAGGAACACCTGAGCAGTTGCTCAACAACGAAAAAGTTCGGGAAGTTTACCTGGGTGACAATTTCCAGATTTAATTATTCTATAGTACTAAAAGCAAAAAAAACCAAAACAGATGGTTTGTAAGTTACTGATATTTATTAGTAAATAAATTAGATTTAAAAAAAAACACTTTTTTTGATCCTTATCAACTGCAATGGCACGTAATTTGCGCTACTATTTAACTATAGAGAACACTTATTTCAAACGGTATTGTCGTAACTATCCGATGAACTTACAAAGCGATAATGTGATCACGTAAATACGGGCAGGTAATTAGTTATTTAATTTATGAAACAATCCCTTCACTTACGCTTAGGCCAACAGCTGACAATGACACCTCAATTGCAGCAGGCCATTAAGCTGCTGCAATTATCCAGTCTCGATCTCCAACAGGAGATCCAGGAAGCTCTTGATAGCAATGTCATGCTGGAAATTGATGAAAATAACACCTCCGATAGAGTCAATGGTGACAATCCTGACAGCGATAAATCGGCGCAGGAATCCACAAGTAAAGAGAATACTTCCGCAGAACCAAACAATGACTCATCAGGTGATGATTTCCTGGCTGAGGCCAAAAATGATCAGGTTGACTTTGAAAATACCCAGAACGACATCCCTGATGAACTGTCCACTGATTCATGCTGGGATGATGTTTATGATAATGTCAGTAATTATACCGCTGGACAAAGCAGCAGCTCCTGGAGTGGCGATGACAGCATTCTATTTGAAAATAACGGCAAAACAGAAGACAGTCTGAAAGAACACCTGCAATGGCAGATGGAAATGACGCCTTTTAGTGAAACCGACAGAAAGATTGCTGATTCACTGATTGATGCGATTGACGAAGGCGGTTATCTTACCCAAACTCTGGAAGAAATATTGGAGTCGTTCTCTACTGAAGACGACATTGAACTGGAAGAAATTGAGGCGGTACTACATCAAATTCAAAATTTTGATCCTCCTGGTGTCGGAGCACGAGATCTTCAAGAAAATCTTCTGTTACAATTAAGGGCTCTGGATAGTAATACACCATGGCTTAGTGAAGCAAAAATTCTGGTTTCAAGACACTTAAAATTACTGGCAAATCGTGATTTTGCGACCCTGAAACGGCGCATGAAGCTGAACGAAAGCAAGCTGGCTGAAGTAATTAGTTTAATCAAAAGCTTGAGTCCCAGACCCGGCAGCCATATATCAGATGAAAAACCTCATTATATTACGCCGGATGTTTATGTAAAAAAAATAAAGGGTGATTGGTATTGTGAATTAAACCCTGATTCAGCGCCTACAATCAAAATTAATGAGCAATATCTACAATTGGTCAAAGGTGCTAAAAAAGACAGTGAAATGAATTCCATCAAGGATCATTTACAGGAAGCACGCTGGTTTATTAAAAGTCTTCAAAGCCGTAATGAAACCTTATTGAAAGTTTCTCGTTGTATTTTGAATTTTCAAAAAGATTTTTTTGAGTATGGCGCAGAACACATGCGGGCACTGGTTCTGGCCGATGTTGCTGAAGTGGTTGAAATGCATGAATCGACTATATCCAGGGTAACAACACAAAAATACATGCATACTCCCAGAGGGATTTTTGAGCTGAAATACTTCTTTTCCAGCCATGTGAATACAGCCAGTGGTGGTGAAGCATCAGCAACAGCCATTCGGGCAATTATTAAAAAATTTATTGCTCAGGAAGATAGCAGAAAGCCATTAAGCGACAACAAAATTTCCAGTATGCTGGCAGAACAGAATTATAAGGTGGCTAGACGAACCGTGGCAAAATACCGCGAGTCAATGTCTATCCCACCCTCTAATGAGAGAAAAAATATTGCCTGACGCGTGTAATAAAACACATAGGCAAACTAGCGATGAATACAGTATTATGACCAATGTCTGGCACAATGCTATATTCATCATCGTTAATAAGGAGCTAATCTTATGCAAATAGATATAACCGGACACCATATCGACATCACGGATTCAATGCGTGATTATGTTAATCAGAAAATGGAGCGCGTTGAACGTCACTTTGACATAGTCAGCAATGCCCATGTTATTTTAACAGTCGAAAAGCTGCGACAGAAAGCTGAAGCATCCCTGATGGTTAAAGGTAGTAAAGTATTCGCCGAAGCAGTTGATGAAGATATGTATGCGGCAATTGACAGTCTGACGGATAAACTGGATCGTCAAGTAAAAAAACATAAAGAAAAAATGACCAATCACCATCGAGGCGAAGTCAGTCTGAAAACACACGAACTATAAATTAGTCCGTATTGTTATTCATGCAAAGTTGCTCAGACCTTGTTTAGATAAGATTCCGTTAATTTATGCTTTCCTTTCTGACAACTTTGCGTGAAAATACAGCCCTTAACCTGTTAAACAATCTTACATTAACGGATCGTCCCGGGCAGTGAACAGCTCTGAACCGATAAAGTAATCCTTATGAAATTCAGCAATCTTATCAAAATCGATCAGATTCAACTCAACCTTGAAGCCAGTAGCAAAAAAAAAGTACTGGAAGCCATCAGTGAAATTGTGACGGAAAATTACCCCGAATACAGCACCCATAAAGTTTTTGAAACTTTGATCGAACGTGAACGCCTTGGCAGTACCGGTATTGGTCACGGTGTTGCTCTTCCCCATGGACGTCTTGAAGAATGCACGGATACCATCGGTGTTTTTATTTCCTTATCTGAGGGTATCGATTTCGATGCTATCGACAAGCAGCCGGTAACATTGCTTTTTGCCCTCCTGGTGCCCGAGAATTCTACCCAGGAGCACCTGGAAATATTAGCCAAACTGGCTGAGTTTTTTCGCGACGCTAAAAACCGTCAAAATCTTGAGAATGCAACCTCATCTGAAACGGTTTACAACCTGTTAATCAACCTGTAAATGTATTATTTTTACGCGACAACTGCGTTAAAAACTCACTCCTGATGTCCTCTCCCCTGCCAGCACATGGTGTACTTATTCAACTTGAAAACACAGGTATCTACCTGATTGGCAAGAGCGGTGTAGGCAAATCTGAAACTGCATTGCAATTAATTCCACAGGGCGCAAAATTAATTTGTGATGACGCGCCGGAACTAACACCGGGATCAGATGATAAGCAACTACTGGGTATCTGTCCAAAAGGATTTTATGGTCTGATGCATTTACGCGATCTGGGCATTATCAATATCATCGAATTATTTGGCAAACAAGCGTTCAATAAAAGTCATGCCATTGACTTTGTCATTGAACTTATTGACACTGATACTATTGAAGCAGATAGCCCTGAGCTCCAGGCCACATTACTTGAGCCTGAATATCAACAATGGCATTACCAGACCTGGACAATTCCAGGCATAAGCTTACACTTATACGAAAATAGAAACATTGCTCTACTAATTAAAACAGCTGTATTGCAGTTCAATAAAAATAACAAAAAACCTAGAGAAACCGAACAATGAAATTACAAATTGTCAGTGGCCTGTCGGGTTCAGGCAAAACCATCGCTTTACAGGTACTGGAGGATATGGACTATTACTGTATCGATAACCTGCCACTGGAATTACTTTCTGAACTGGTCAATAAAAGCCTGAAAAATCGCCTCTATATCGATAAAATTGCCATTGGCATTGATGCCAGAACATTGGGTACTGACTTCGCTGATTTTTCTACAATCATTCAACAAATTGAAGACAGTGGCATCGAATGCAATGTCCTGTTTCTGCATGCCCAAACCAGTATCCTGTTAAAACGCTTTAGTGAAACTCGTCGTAAACACCCGCTGACCAATGATCAAACCTCACTGGAAGAAGCAATCGATCGGGAACGACTGGTTCTGGATATGATCAAACAGGAAGCCAATCAACAGATAGATACGTCCAGTATTAATGTCCACCAGTTAAGGGATAAAATCAAGCTGATGATATCTCTCAGTAGCCAGCCGGTAATGGCATTGCAGTTTTTATCCTTTGGTTTTAAACATGGCCTGCCTGATGAAATGGACCTGATGTTCGATATGCGTTGCCTGCCAAATCCACACTGGGAACCGGATCTAAGACCACTTACCGGAAAAGACCAAGCCGTTGCTGATTTTCTCAATCAGCATGAGAGCTGTGATGAGATGTTTGAAGATATCCAGCATTATATTGAAAAGTGGCTGTCCTGTTTTGAAGAAAACAATCGTAATTATTTAACCGTTGCTATTGGCTGCACCGGTGGACAGCATCGTTCGGTTTATATGGTAGAACGCCTGGCTAAATATTTCTCTAAGCAGCGGGAATCAGTTATCTCTCGCCATAAAGAATTACCTGGTTGAATAAACAAAATTTACTTCAGCCTCTGAGTGATTTTCAGTCCCGGAATTTTTATTTCAACTATTGCGACTCTATCCCTCTTACCCCCTATTAAAGGAATTATTTTAAGCTTATAATTCATGATTATAACTTCTTCCAATTTTTAAAGGCCTCATTGCATGGGAGTTGCTCTTTTACTCATCACTCATGACGACATAGGTAGCAGTCTGCTTGCTACTGCTGAGAATATGATGTGTGTATCTCCAATTACCACCCGAAATCTGATAATCACCAAACAGATGGATATCGAACAGGGACTTTCCCAGGCGACGCAAATTTGTTCCGACCTGGATGAAGGTGACGGCATCTTAATTATTACCGATATTTATGGTTCAACACCCAGCAATATCGCCATGCGACTGATAGCAAACAATCCGGAGGAATCCAGAATCATTGTCACCGGTATTAATCTGCCTATGTTAGTCCGAATTATGAATTATGCCCACTTAAGCTTGCCGGAACTCGCTCAAAAAGCTTGTTCAAGTGCCACTGACAGTATCTTTATTATTGATGAAGCAAATGGCTGTCAATAATAATTTTATTGACAGCCATTTGCTCGCAGGAATTCAGTCCACATTATTCAGTAATTACAAGTATTATGATTGAAAAAAAAATTACCATCTCGAACAAACTGGGTTTACATGCCCGGGCAGCAGCCAAGCTGGTCACCCTGGCCAGTAGCTTTAATGCCACGATTGAACTTAAAACCAAATGCAAATCAGCCAATGGCAAAAGTATTATGAGCGTTATGATGCTGGCAGCTAGTCAGGGCACGGAAATCACCCTGATAATTGATGGAGATGATGGACAACAAGCCTGCTCAGCCCTGGAAGTGCTTATAAGCCGGCGCTTTGATGAAGCGGAATAATCCCCAAAATTAATTTTCAAATTGTATTATAATACCGCTTCAGAGCTTTAAAACTCGTATGCTAAACTAAAGTCGCGCTAGTTAGAACCTGTAAACCTAAACCAACAGGAAACCCTTTAGGAATTGCCTATGCCACCAGCCCCGGAACAGCAGCAACTTCAAGAACAATTGAGTCCGGTCTATCAGGCGATTGATGATGGACAGGAAGACAGTGTTATCGAACTGGTTAATTCGCTGCATCCTGCTGAAATTGCATTTCTAATTGAATCCCTACCCGATGAGGAACAACGGGAAAAAACCTGGAACCTGGTCGCTATTGAGCGAAAAGGTGAAACGCTTACTCACCTCAATGATTATATTCGCGCCCAGTTTATCGAGTTGATGCCAGCCAGTGAACTGGTGGTGACTACCCGAGATATGGATAATGATGATCTCGCCGACCTGTTACCGGACATGCCGGATGTCGTCAGCCGGGTATTATTGCAATCAATGGAATCCCAGCATCGGGAGCGTCTGGAATCAGTACTATCCTATCCTGAAGACAGTGCCGGTGGCTTAATGAATACCGACACCATTTCCATAAGAACCGACATTACTCTGGAAACCGTGATGCGCTATCTGCGCTTTCTGGGAACAATTCCAGACGCTACGGATAATTTGATTGTCGTTAATCATGGTGGTATCTATCAGGGCGTATTATATCTGTCTGACTTATTAACTCATGATCCTGAGAGCTATGTTAGCAGTGTAATGAATACCGAACTAAGGGGTATCAGTGCCAGCACCGAACAGACAGAAGTTGCAGCTTTGTTTGAACGTCGAGATTTAATCACCGCCCCCGTGGTCGATGATCAGGGTTATCTTTTGGGTCGTATTACCATTGATGATATTGTTGATGTTATTCGTGACGAGGGTGAGCACACCTTTATGAGCCAGGCTGGTCTAAGTGAAGAAGACGATATGTTTGCGCCGGTATTTACCAGCAGTAAGCGACGGGCAGTCTGGCTGGGGATCAATTTATTAACCGCCCTGTTAGCCTCATTCGTTATTGGCATGTTCCAGGTCACCATTGAAAAAGTCGTTGCACTGGCCGTACTCATGCCCATTGTCGCCAGTATGGGAGGTATCGCTGGCAGCCAGACATTAACCCTGGTGATACGTGGCATGGCCCTGGGTCAACTCAGTAGCAAAAATTATCAAAGCCTGATTGTTAAAGAGCTATCCGTCAGCTTTCTTAATGGACTGCTCTGGGCAGTTGTTCTGGCGCTCATTTCCGGTTTCTGGTTTTCCAGTGAAACCCTGGCACTGGTGATTGGTATCGCCATCATTATCAACTTGATGGTAGCAGCACTTTCCGGTGTTGCCATCCCGATTCTGCTGGATAAAGTCGGTGCGGACCCGGCACTTGCGGGTGGTGTTTTTCTTACCACCGTAACCGATGTTATCGGATTTTTCGCCTTCCTCAGTCTGGCCAGTGTGATGCTGATTTAATGATTAATAAGTTGCTCTTTAGTGTCGGGCTATTATCCCTTCTGGTTTTACTTTGGCAGATAGTCAATCAGGCCCCTCCCGGTCGATTTCTTATGCCGGACAAAGAAAAAATGGCTAAAGCCAGCCACAGCGCCCCGCCTATTTTTTACAGTGATTTCGCCTCCCATGGTTCCACCCATGAAGTGCATAGTGCTACAGCGATTGAACTGGACGGAAATAATATTATGGCTTTCTGGTATGGAGGCACGAGAGAAGGTCATAAAGATGTCAGCATCTATAGCAATATATGGCATAGTAAAACCAGAAAATGGGGTCAGGAAAGCAGACTCATAAGCCGTCAAAGCACTAAAGAGAGTACAGCTCGTTATATTCGCAAACTGGGTAACCCAGTGGTGACCCGGGGACCTGATAATGGCATCTGGCTGTTTTATGTTAGTGTTTCTGTCGGCGGCTGGGCCGGGAGCTCCATTAATCTGACCCGCTCATACGATGAGGGTAAAACCTGGTCGGAATCAAAACGCCTGATTACTTCACCCTTTCTTAATCTCAGCACGCTCATTAAAGGCACCCCGATACACTATTCAGATAATACCCTTGGACTACCGGTCTATCATGAATTTCTGGGCAAGTTTGGCGAAATAGTGAAATTGAATGAGTCCGGTGAAGTCATAGACAAAATCCGCCTTTCCTGGGGTAAGACCTCACTACAACCCATAATTTTTATGACCTCTGCTGACACGGCTCTGGCCATGATGCGCTATCACGGCAAACCACCCAGGCGTATATTAACGCAAAGCACTAACAATGCCGGCTTAAACTGGAGCAGCGTGCAAAAAAGTTCCTTAGTGAATCCTGGTGCCGGTATTATTGGCCTGACCTTAAAAAATAGCGGCCAATTACTGCTAGCATTTAATAATGACGAGCAGGAACGAGAAGATATGACCCTGGCCACTTCGGATGATAATGGACAGACCTGGGAAATTAGAAAAACCGTTGAGGAAAATCGTTTGCCAGTGCCCGACAAAAGCCAGCAATTTTCTTATCCCTGGCTATTGCAGACCCGCGATGGCACGATCCACCTGCTGTTCACCTGGCATAGAAGTCATATCAAGCACATGATATTTAATGCCTCCTGGCTTAATCAGGATGACAGTCTCCCTGAGGTAATTAGCCGATGAATCTTCCAACATTGATTGGTCTGGGTGGCATTTCTCTTTTATTATCTGCGACCTTATTCAAAATCCTGATTTCCTTAAAGATAAGCAAACAAACGGCCTATATACTCTCGGGGCTGATTTTTATTTTGTCATTTGTGCCCATCTCCGGTTATACAGTGAATCAGTATTTCCGTGGTCTGTTCAATGATTTGAGTATTACCTCTATCATTGTCCTGGGGTATTATCTTATCAACCCCGAACGTAGTAAAAATCAAACTCAACCCCTAATGCTATTAATCGCGATAGTCGGCATACTTTTCTATCCTGCGGCAATTGGTTTTGGCCCCATTGACCCCTATGCCTGGGGCTATCTTAACCAGGATCATGGCCTATTTATCCCGTTATTATTTCTGGCCCTTTTGGCCGCTTTGATGACGATGGCGGTCATTAAGCGATATACCCTGCTGCTATCATGCCTGGTATTTTCCAGCATCGCCTACCAGTTGAATCTTCTGGAAAGCCTGAATCTCTGGGATTATTTACTTGATCCAATAATTTTCCTCTATGCCATTATTACCATAATTGCACGCAGGCTTTGGGCATTATTTTCTGTCAAAAAACCCATTTAATGGCTGATATTTAGATTTTTTACAGAAAATCACCCCTGATTTAACCCTTTTCCTGAACAAAGGCGTCTATACTCTAAACCATGGCAAATCAGGCAAGTGATGAACAATTGATACATTGGTACCAGAAGGGTAATGCCGACGCTTTTGAAACGCTCTATGGGCGTTATAAAAATGCCCTGTATCATTATTTTTACCGTCAGGTTCACTCAACCGCTATCGCCGATGAGCTGCATCAGGATGTCTGGTTGAATATCATTAAATCGTCATCCGGATTTAACCGGCAAGCCTCTTTTAAAACCTGGCTCTATACCATTGCCCATAACCGCCTGGTCGATCACTACCGGCGTAATAGCAAACAGCCCTTGCACCTGGTACAGGATATTAATTCCGATGCGGAACCTGAAATAGAAATAGCCGACGTGCGACAATCCGAACCCGAAGATGAATTACAGGAACAACAGTTAAGCAATGCCCTGCTTAATGGTATTGGCTTATTACCTGAAGCGCAGAAAGAGGTTTTTTTGCTGTATGAAAAAAGTGGCTTGAGCCTGGATGAAATTGCAATCATCACTGACAGCTCATTTGAAAGTACCAAGAGTCGTCTGCGTTATGCGGTAAAAAAATTACGCCAGCATCTGGCTCAATGTCTGGGAGTTAAATTATGACCGATAAGCCGAATACGCCTAAAGGGACTAAGCCACCAATTAACCAGGCAGATGAAGATTTTTTTGCACAATATCTGCAGGGAGACTCACCATTATCCGGGATATATCAACAAACGGACAGCCCTGAGCCTTCAGACCAGCTGAATCAGACCATCTTGACAGCAGCCAGACAACAGGCAAATAAACATCACTGGTGGAGCAAACCCGGCTCATGGGCGGCAACCATTGCGATTTTTTCATTAATTGCGCTATTGGCTCACAATACCTGGCAGACTGAACAGGATTACCTGCAACAGGATCTTGAACAACAGGCATTTCCAGATGCTCCGCCTAAAGCCGAATTAAAAAAATCATCGCCACCAATACCCGCAGCAATGTCACCGGCACCGCAGCGCTTATCTGTTCGACCCGAGCAGTCGCGCCAACGCAGTGAACAAAAGGACACGCGAAAACCGCTTTATAAAACCGCCCCTGCGCCAGTTATGGCAATACCTTCGGAAAATCGATTTTCTGGGCAGACGGATGCGCTGCTAGAGGAAGAATCTATGGATGCCCTGGGCAACTTATCCGGAATATCAGCAAAAGATTCATCAACCAATACTAGCCAAAAGGCAAAATTGACCTATGAAGCCGCACAGGAAAAAGAGCAGCCAGAAACTTATGCGGATGCCCAGCAGTGGCTGGAAAAAATCAGACAATTATTGGCTGGTAACCAGACCAATGAAGCGCAGCAACTGTTCATAAAATTTCGAAAAAAATACCCGGATTATCCCGTAGACCCTGTAATTCTTCAGCAATTGTCTCCATATTAATCGGGGTAATTGGTCATCAACAAAGTCTGGAAGCCATGAAAGAACACCACCCGATAGCAATCGATCTGCATAAAAAATCTCGCCTGCTGGAAATTACCTTTGACACGGGTGAAAACTACAAGCTCAGCTGTGAATATTTGCGTACTCACGCCAAATCTGCGGAAATAAAGGCATCGGAAATCCCCGTTGCTGAAAAAATTGATGTCAATATTGAAAATATTGAGCCGCAAGGCAGTTATGCCCTGCGACTTTTTTTGATGACGGCTATGATCAGGGAATTTACTCCTGGGAAACGCTGTATGATCTGGGCAAAAACTACGAGCAATACTGGACCAACTACCTTCACACACTGGACAAACATAATCTGACTCGGGGTGTGGCATAGAGCGACCATCAAGGCCCGCCAACAATCAAGATATTGTATTTTATGGATAAACTGATTAAGTTTACCGAGGAAGAGGAGGCACTGGAACTGCCCAAAGATGTCAAAACGGCTCAGGATCTTTTACAGTTATTACGTCAGCGGGGTCACCGCTGGGAACGGGCGTTTGAGAATGACGCCATTCAATTTACGGTGAATAAAGAATTTGCCGAATTATTTGCGGTGCTGGAGCATGGTGATGAGATCGCCCTGGTTCCCAGGCAACAATAACTCCGTATGACCGATGACCAAACTGAGCAAAACCCTCAATAGCTGGGGCAGTACGACCTTCAGGCAAACCCTGAAACAGGAACTGGAAAATCTGGAAAGTGGTGTCTTACCTTTATATCAGGCTACACAACTGGGCGGCCAGGTGGACGATAGCAATATATCTGTCCTGGTAAATTCCGTATCGGATAATGCCCCCCAGATTCAGGCCAAAGTGGGGATCTTCTTCCATGAAATCATGGGCGGCTGCAGTTGCGGCGATGAACCTCGCAGTGAAAATAGTTACTGTGAACTATTAGTGTCCATTAATAAAGACACCGCCGAAACAAAATTCATTATATAAGTTTTTATTCAAAAGCTTGATACTGCACTTTATTGATGTAATGCGTCAATACCCCCCTGGGGCCCTGAACCTGAATTTCATCGCCTTCATGTTTATTGAGCAGCGCCTGAGCCAGAGGGGAATCCATACTGATCAGGCCCTGTTTGACATCAAATTCATCAGGTCCAACAATGCGATAGCGTTTTATTTCCCCGTCGTCATCTTCCAGTTCAACCCAGGCACCAAAGAATATCTGTGATTGATCATCGGGGACTCGATCCACTGCCACCATGTCATCCAGACGCTTGGACAGGAAACGGATGCGCGCATCAATTTCTCTAAGCTGTTTTTTACCATAAATGTACTCAGCATTTTCACTTCTATCCCCTTGTGCCGCCGCCTCGGACACGGATTTTGTCACCTCCGGGCGTTTTTCTTTCCAGAGATAGCGCAATTCTTCCTCCAGATGGGCTCTTCCTTCCACAGTGATGTATTTAGAAGACGGTTTACGAGGTGGTCGATAGCGTCCCATGAACTCAAATTCCTCTAATTTATAAATTTAATTGCTATTTTGTTGCCCAGTCTGAGACAAAATACTCATTTTTTTCAGGCAAATAGATAAAATTGATGGTAAAGTTATTACTTTAAACTAGAAAATTCCTAAAACAATGACTATTTAATAGAAATAGCACAGTATTTTCAAGTGAATAAAGAGCGGTTTCGGTTTGGCTTGTCAGTATAGAAAATGAACTAGCAAGCCGCTTTGCTGTCTATTTTGTTGTATATTATTGGTTGTGTATTATTGCCAACAGAATTAATTCAGATTATTTCTGTTTAAACAAAAAGAAGTTATTTATGCTCAAATTTTCCAGGAATTCATTCCAGACTCAAGCTAAAATTATTTTCAGTGCCAGTCTGGTGACATTATTATTGGCGACCCCAATATTATCCATTGCCAAAGTCTATAATCCTGAAGATTATATTCATCCCGTAACACCCGCCAAAGAACATGCAAAGCTCAGTTTTGTCATCGCCAAACAGCTGCAGTACCAGCATTATAGACAAATGGTGCTGGATGATGAGTTGTCGTCAAAGGTTTTCGATGCTTTTTTAAAGTCTCTGGACCCTAACCGGACGTTTTTCCTGGCGACCGATATCAAACAACTGGAAAAATTTCGCCTGCAGATTGATAACAATTTCCGCCGTGGTGAGTTGAAAAATGCCTTTGAGGCCTTTAACCTCTACCAAAAACGCCATGCCGAGCGCCTGGTCTATACGCTAAACCTGCTGGAAAATGAATATGACAAGCTGGATTTCAGCAAAAACGAAACAATCATACTTGAGCGGGATGAATTACCCTGGCCAGCCAATGAGCGGGAACAAAATGTTCTGACCAAAAAACAGCTCAAGAATATGATTATCGGTTTCAAGCTGGCGGGAAAAGAAGATAAAGAAATCCAGGAATTACTGATCAAGCGTTATAAAAACCAGCTCAACCGTATTAAACAAACCAATAACGAAGATGCCTTTCGGGTTTATATGAATGCCCTGGCAGAATCCTATGATCCGCATACCCAGTATTTTTCTCCCAGAGTATCTGAAAACTTTGATATTCAGATGAGCCTTTCTCTTGAAGGAATTGGGGCAATGCTGCAATCGGAGGATGGATACACCAAGGTCAAACGTCTAGTACCTGCCGGGCCTGCTGAAAAAGCCGGTCAATTAAAAGCCGGGGATCGCATCGTTGGTGTAGGCCAGGGAGTCAATGGTGAAATGATTGATGTGATTGGCTGGCGTCTGGATGATGTCGTACAGCTTATTCGAGGTAAAAAAGGCACCACGGTTCGTCTGGAACTGATTCCGCAAAAAAGTAAGGATGACCATAAAACCCGAGTCATCCAGATTGTTCGTAACACTGTAAAACTGGAAGAACAGGCGGCCCAGAAAGAAGTCATCAAGATCACCAGCAATGGCAAGGAACAGAGAGTCGGGGTAATTGATATCCCCGCTTTTTATATTGATTTTAAAGCCGCTCAAGCCGGTGATCCCGATTACAAAAGTACCACACGTGATGTCAAAAAACTGATTGAAGAACTGAAGCTGGATAATATTGACGGTCTGGTCATCGATTTACGCAATAACGGCGGTGGCTCGTTACAGGAGGTGAATTCCCTGGTTGGCCTGTTTATCAAATCCGGTCCTACCGTTCAGGTCAAAGCGGCTGATGGTCGAATCGCACAATTGAACGATGAAAATGAGGAAGTGATCTATCAGGGACCCCTGGCGGTTCTGGTCAACCGCCTGAGTGCTTCGGCATCTGAAATCTTTGCCGGAGCCATACAGGATTATAACCGGGGTATTATTATTGGTAACCAGACCTTCGGCAAAGGCACGGTGCAGGCACTGCAACAGCTGGAACAGGGACAGATAAAATTGACTCATGCAAAATTCTACCGGGTCTCCGGTGACAGCACCCAGAATCTGGGCGTCATCCCAGATATCGCTTTTCCAGCGTTGTATGACAAAGATGACATTGGTGAAAGTTCATTGCCTGAAGCACTGCCCTGGGATCAGGTTAAAAATGCCGAATTTCAGCTGTATCCTACGATGAGCAGTTTATTCCCTATCCTGCAAGAACGGCATAAAAAACGTTCTGCCAACGATCCCGACTTTCTTTATATACAGGAAACCGTCACCAGAATTGATAAAAAGAAAACCCAGAAAGTTTTATCACTCAATTATGAGCAACGCTTGAGGGAATACCAGGAATCTCGTCAGGAGCAACTGGAAATCGAAAATCGCCGTCGAATTGCCAAGGGTGAAAAACCCTTCAAAACCATTAAGGAACTGGACGCAGAAGAAGATATTCTGGGCCTGAACGATGACGACGAGGACGATGAGGAAGACAAAAAAGACAATGACAGCCGAACCCTGCTGATGGAGTCAGCCAATATATTACTGGATTATATTCATTTAAAACAAAGCAATCTGGTGCATAAGTAATTTGCTGCAGCAATAATCTTTATCGTATTTTAGCCCGTTAGAAATAAATGGTTCTAAATTATTAAAATACTAAAATACGATAATTTACAAAAACTTACATTAAATCAATCACTAATGTTTCAAGTTTCAAAAACAACATTTTGAATTATAAATAAATTCAAAAATATCACTTTTATTTTCACAAAATATCTTGCCCATTACTTTTTTGTATCCCATAGTTAAAGAACTGCCGATTAAAAAATGTTCCTTTCATACGGCCGAATCTCATTCAATATGATGGCTTTTAATCGAGCAGAGTTCTAAAAATAACGATGAGGGAGTAATAATATGTTCCACTACACAGAACTTGATTTGTTTTGCAATGATGTAAAAAAATTCGCTGATTCTGATGGTTACGTGCCAGAAGCAGAGGACATTGTTCAGGACTTCTCGTATCCTGACAAACACTTCAAAAACCTGAAGACCTGGTCCCAACATATAAGCAATTCTGTTCATGCCACCCGTTCTGCCAAACAAAAATTACATGCCTGGCGCAATCGACTCTAGG
>Ga0316204_10001399_pt1 | contig 65890 bp, 82 predicted proteins | sample 6monrhotite_MG_2_FD_205661 | JGI IMG/M metagenome (GOLD analysis project Ga0316204, IMG submission 205661) | Microbial mat bacterial communities from mineral coupon in-situ incubated in ocean water Damariscotta River, Maine, United States -... | ecosystem: Environmental > Aquatic > Marine >... | reverse complement strand
CCAGCTCAACCTTGCCGATCAGCGTTTCGGTGGCCTGCGGGACCGTATAGGTCGGATGCGGATTGGTCGCGGCGGAATGGGTGGCGATATCGTCCGCAACCTTTTGGTGGCTGGCCAGAACCACGCTCGGATCGACGAGGAGATTGATCTGCGCGGCATTCGAGGTCTGCAGAATGAACTTGATCAACAGGTCTTTACCCGAACCCTGCGCCAATGCCGGTTTATACGTCTCCGGCATCTTGGCGACGGCGATCATGTTGCCGGTGCTGTCGAAAATTCCAGCCTCACGCACAGTCCAGGGACCCTCGACGGCGGGGATGGCCAACTCGAACACAACCCAGTTGGCATTCTGCGAATGGATATACTTGTTGTTGATCGTGCCCCGGAATACCTCGTTTTTCAGAACGGTTTGCGCTTCGGTCGGCGTGTAATAGGCCCCCAGATCGCCATCGCCAACCGCCAACTCCGTTACGTTGATTGACTGGCTTAACGCAACAGCATTGGAAAGCTGCGCCGCGCCGACCGTGGTCAAAAGGGAAAAAAATTGTTCAGCAGGCATGGTCAGGCTCCGGAGGGGTTGACGGTAACGGTTTCGACAAGAGTGGCGCCGACCGCATAAACGGGCGCCGCATTTTCGGCCGTCGCTTCCGTGATTGAATAAGGTTGCACTTCAACGATCTCACCGGCTATGGCCAAGGCGCCGACAACGGGTGATGTGGATTTGGACGTCAGCCAGATGTTGAGTTGAGAAAGATGTGATCGGACATTCTTGGTCCGATCGATAACAGCCGTGATTTCGGTGGTTTCAGCATCCGACAGCCCTCGCGTCGAGAGTTCCACGTCAACCCAGAACGTGTATGGATTTTGTGCATTCTGAAACCATTCGGTAACGGCGACACCGTCCAGCTGCAGGGCGTCGAGCGCCAGCTCCAGTGCGCCGATCGTTCCCTTGATCCGGTGAACGGCGAACGACATTCTGATAACCTGGCGTTTGACCGATTCCGGCCAGGCCGGGTTCCAGGTATCCACCGACATCGCCCAGGCCAGCCAGGGCAACAGATGGGCCGGGATGGTGTCGGGGTTCCAGGTCGTTCCATTCAGCACCGGGATATCGGACAGCCGCGCCATGGAGGCGTCCATATCCTGTTCGGGTTTGGTGGCGTTGGGTGGCAGCAGACTCATGGTCCAACCCCGATGGTCACCGTAATGGCCGTCGCGTTTGTGAAATGCGCGCCGTCAGGCTGGATATCGAGCACGGGGGCGATCAGATTGACCCGCCGCACACCTTCCACACGGAGCGCCTTGTGCAGCCCGTCGATGGTGACCGGCTCGCCCAGTTTCTTCTGGGCGGCGGCGAATGCCGTGATCGACGCAATTGCGGACTGCAGGACGATGGCGCTGTCCGGGCCAGTATAGAGAAACAGTTCCGCCGTGATCAGATAGTCGATCCTGGTACCGGCCTGGACCGTAACCTGATCCGTCAACGGTCGGGTGTTCTTGTCGTTTAAGGCCGCGTTAACGATATCCAGAAGCGCCTGAACCGGCGTGCCATCGCCGTCCGTCGACAGGATCGTAACCTGGACCGCGCCGGGAACGGGCGACGCCACGTCGACATCGGCGACGCGCGGATCCGCGCTGACAGCGTGAAAGATGTAGGCCCCTTCCGGCCCGGCCGTACTGATCCCCTCCATCGCCAACTGGGCCCGTGTCCGCAACCGGTCGTCGGATTCAAGGGTCGCCGGAACGGGCGGCAGGGCGGCCGGGTTGCCGGGGTCGATAACCTGGCGGGCGATGCTGACCAGGGCGGCGAGATTATCCAGATCGGCCCCGGTGGCGTGGGCCAGCATGGTGGCCCGCGCCGCGTCATTGACACGCTGGCGAATTATCAGTTCGCGAAAGGCGCAAACCTCAAGCAGTTTGGTCGCCGGATCAGATTCCAGAAACAGCGCGGTGAAGGCCGGATCGCGCGTTTCCAGATCGATTTTCAGGTCAGCCAGGATAGTCTCGAAAGACAGGGGATCGATGATTTCGGGGGCCGGAACCAATGACAGGTCGACAGCGTCAAATTTGCCGGTCATGCGACGACGCCCTCCAGCGTGATTTCTCGACCGTCCGGGATATAAAGGCCGCGCACATCAATGGTCAGGCGTCCGGCCTTAACGTATGTGGCCTTCACATAACTCAGCCGGAACCGTGGCTCCCACTTGGCGAGGGCGTCGGCGACGGCGGCATAGATTTCAATCAGGAGATCGGGGGCCATGGGCCGGTCGATCAGCTGAAACAGGGTCGAGCCATATTCCCGACGCATGACACGTGAACCCAGCGGCGTGGTCAGAATATCGCGGATCGACTGGAACAGGTGATTCAACCCGTCCAGACCCGTACCACTCAGATTATTCATGCCACGTACTGACATTGATCAGCCTTTTTTACCCTTCGAGGGTTTTTTCGTTGCCGGCGTTTTTTGTGCCGGCACACTGATGACGCCGGACAAGAGCAGATATCGCGCCTGGCGTTCGGTCATATCGACGGAATCTCCGGCCTTCCCCAGCCCCGGCGTTGTCTGATTAATGGTGTAGGTCTTCTTATCCATGTCGGTCTCCTATGGGATGTCCACTTCTGGCGGGTTATGGCCATAATCAGGAATGCCGGTCACGACGGCACCGGTCTGCCAGCTCTCGCTGTCGTAATTGACGCCACCTTGGTGGGTGATCCGGGTGGCGAGACCGGCATGGTCAATGTGGTAGAACCCGCCGTCGCCGGTTTTGAGGATGATGTTCTTGGCCCGGATTTCGATGGTTCCCTGACTGTCCCAGGCATCCAGAACAGTGCGTTTGTTGGCGCGGTCATGGGTTACGGAAAACCCGTCCGCGTGGACCTCTTTGTGAATGTCCGGACTGCCCGCTGGCGCTGGCGCGGCTGCCGAATAGAGGGCGGGCAGGATTTTACCCTGGGCAAGATCTCCAGACGGCGACAGGACCATGACCTGTTCGCCGATCTCCGGGGCCCACCATGTGCGATCGCCACCGGCACGCTGGGTCATAAAATCCAGCCAGCCCGTGGTGATGTCGCCGATGGTGACGCGGGCGCGAGCATTGGCGTAATCAGTATCGACGATCGAACCAACCCGGAGAAGATTGGCGACCCGGCGATTCAGTTCGGCGATTTCAAATTCAAGATCGATCATACCGGTGGCTCCCCGGTGACCGCGTCCTGATAATCGGGCTCATGGCCAGTGCCGATATCCGGCGACTGGCCGACATAGAGGTTGCTGACCTCCCCCTGTTCGACGACCTCGGTGCTTTCGTAGTGCTGCGTGTTCAGAGTTGTCCGGCATCCATGGCACAAGATCCCGGCAAACATCACCGGTCCTGTATCTTCAATCTGAAGGCCAATCTCATTGTTGACGATGGTTGTTTCAACCGTGCCGCCAAGAGTCGGATCATCTCTGAAAGCAGCGCGCAAGGATTCGAGCAGGTCATCAAATGTGAGTTCGCTCTCCTGCTCATCATCAAGAGACATATATCCCCGGATTTGCCATTGATGGGTGATTTCATTGGCTCCAGCAGAAAAAGTCCGCTCCCGGGTTGAAGCCCGGCGAACAAACCAGCCGAGGACTTGCTGGCCATTGAGATACAGGGTCCGAAAATCTTTCTGTTTCGAGGCGTACCGCTCATATCCATGAACCAGTCCAATGTCCTGGACAGTGCTCATGGCGTTGATGATTCCGGTTCGGATGGTGGGCAGGCTCAATTTACCTCTCCAATTCTGGAGACCGCGCGCCCGCTTGCCCGCGCCATGATCCGCAGGACCTGTTCCTGATTTGCTTCAAAGGCCTGTTTGAACATGAACGCGCCTTCGGTTCCCTTGCGTCCGATCTTACGCTGGATCAGGAAGGCCACATTGCGAGCCTCGTTGCCGCTATATCCAAACTTGTGTTCGACCCATTCCGCCAGAGGCTGGATAGGTGGGTAGTGCGGTTTGGTTCCGAGCTCAACAGCGAGAACGTGTTTCATAGGCGAGCCCATCTCGCCAACCACGTTATCAGCCAGGCGCTTTGGTTCACGGGCCTGAATGGATGAACGTGTTCCACCGCTGACACCCACCGGAGTCAGTTCCTTGGTTTCGCGCTCAAGCAGAAGTTCGGATTCCCAAATGCCTGCAGTCAATTCTTCGACAACGATATCCGGCGCACGTTCAAAGGCTCGCGCTAGTTCCGCTGTTCCCTGGATGTCCATGTCATACATCAGCGCCAACCCCGTCTATACATTGGCGGGCGGCCGTGACTGGTTGGCGGGTCAAGATTGACAACGACACCGGCCGCGACGTTGCGCTTGGGATCAATGCCCAGTTCGTCAAAATAGCGTTTGCGGTTTTTGGTAGCCCTGGCTGAGTAATCTCGGGATTTTGACTGATGATCGACGCTGTCGGCATTGATGGTCGAAATGGTGTCGCCTGAAAACAGGGTGGCCAGCTGTTCAAGCAGGACCGCTGCGGCCCAGCTGGCAACCGGTTCCTGATGTTTGGCGGGAATGGTATCAGCAACGCCGTCAAGTGTATGTGGCACCGTGAAATGCACCCGTGCCAGGTCTCCGGCCGTCAAGGTCTGCTCGATCAGGATCTTCTGACCGTCTAACGCATGATAGATATTCCAGGTGCCGTTTTCGATGAACCTTGGCGGCACTTCACCGGCCGGGATCTCTATGCCCGTAAGGGCGCTGAAACCGCTTTGAAAGGCCGCTGGAAAATCAAGCAACTTACCGCCGACTGAAGTAATGTCTTCGACGGCGGTTTCGGGGTGATCCTGCGAGTAACGGATTCGCGCCAGGTCAATGGCTTTGTCGCGTTCGCCCACGGTGAAGTTCCCGTCCGGATCCCGGACAAGACTGTCAACCAGGGTTTGATAATCGGCGAGCGACATCTCGGTTCCTAAAAAATGGTTGCGGGGGCCGGATTCGAACCGGCGTCATTTGGGTTATGGGCCCACTGCTGGAACCGGGCTCCAGCTCACCCCGCCTTATGTTTTTCTTCGGTGTACCGGGGTGACCCTTTCGAGCCACCCCGGCCCTATTTTTCCGGACTATGTCTACGGAATTTATTTCTAGATCACGACGCCCTTCGTTGAGCCTCGGTAATCGGTCACGTTGCCGCCGTAGATGTGGCGGATTTTGTAGGTGACCATATCGTTGGAGAACATTGAACCGACGCTCGGGTTGTCCTGGACGAACAGTTCCGGCTCCTCGTTGCCGTCAAGGAAGGCAATTTCAAGGAACGGAATATCGTTCGGGTCGGCAACCGTTGCCCAGTCGTTGGCATCGGACCAGTACCACACCGGAATAACAGTCGGCTTCAGGCTCTGGACAAAGGTTTCGTCGTTGTTGGTGTCGCGGCGGAACATATCGAACGCTGTCTGTTCAAGATCATCCGGAACAAGCAGGTATTTCGGCCCGATGCCGAGCTGATCGCCGGAGTCCATTTCCGTCTGGTTTTTCATGGCCAGCCGGTGAGTTGCAAACGACGCATCGCCCAGGGCAACCGTAAACAGGTTGTTATGTGTGGCATGATATAGCGCCAAGGTGTCGTAAATGACCGGATTGTCCTTAATGAAATCAAACACAAACTTGGACACCGTTCGTTTGGCTGATCGCGACAGTTTGGTCGGGATCTGGCGGATGGCGCCGACGTCATCGTTCTTGATCATTTCCAGTGTGACGCTTTCCGTACCACCCCGTTTGGTGACCGCGTAGGTGGCCTTCTCATCCGTGGGACTGGCCAACGCTCCATACGCGCCGCTTTCCGCTACAGCAGGCAGATCACCGTAACCGCCGATCCGCGTGCGTTCCTGTGTACGAAAATCGCTTGCAGAAACCACGTTACAGATCAGCCGCCAGACGCTGTATTGGTCCGCGCGGTTGTAATCCTTCAGTACGCGCCGTGTGATCGAGTCACCGAGCGCATCAGCAAAGCTTGTTGAATCGAGGGCTTCCCGCATGAAAGCTTCACGCATAAGCGCCTGGTCGCAATCGCGGGTCCGACCGGTAACACGCACATCCCCGGTCATGGCGATATAACACTCCTTGAACGAGCGGGCGTGACGGTGGTCATCGTGTTCCACATCAAAGAAGGCTTCGAGCATCTGCTCGACCTTTTCAAAACGGGTCTCACCGCCCTGAATATTGTGAGATGCTCCGAGCCCCTGAACGGTTCCGCTTTCCGTAAAGCTGGCGAGATATTCGCCTTCGCTTGTGATCGCGGAAGAAACGTCGGCTTCGGTGAACTTGGTTTGGGCGACGAAACTGTCGATCAGACGAACCTTGGCAGCATCAGGCAGAGAGCTTGCGTTGATCGCTTCGCGCATACTTGAGCGCACTTCGATCATTGCAATGTCCTGTTGAGTTACCGGCGCGTCACCGCCAGCAGCTTCGCGCATTGGCTCCGCATTGGCGTCCGGTGTTGCGGGCTGTTCAACTCTCGCACCATCATCCGCTTCATCGGAAATGGCTTCACGAAGGATTTCTTCCAGCTGGTCATCGGTAAGGCTGTCAACGTCCTTACCTGTCAGTTTTCCCTTTGCTTCAAGCAGGGCAATAATTGCATCGCGATCCATGATCGTCTCCTTATCGGATTGTGATTCGATGAGATTGATGACCTCGCCGCCAGCGCCTGGCTCAACGATAAGGTCGACAGAATTGACTTTGGTGATGGCCTTGGCCGTGTTGATTAACGTGCCGTTATGTCGGACACGCTTGGCTGGACCGAGCGCATCAATGGAAAACCCGAAGAGACCGCTCATGCCACGGTTCCAGGCCTCCCTGAGTTTGACGGCGATTCCATCTTCAGGATCGATCAACTCGAAAACCGCCTGAATTTCACCGGCATCGGTGCGGGCCCCTTCAATGAAGGAGGGCTCTGTCAATCGGCCAATCAGATTGCGAACATCCTTGCCGCCGCCCTGCAGATGCTCCTTGTCGGCCTTGACGAAAACCCGCGCCCCGTCGAAAAGGGGGGTAGCTTCGCGTAAAACCGAATCCGGATAGAAATTGTTGTTGCCGGAAAGACCGGCGCGGATCACCCGGATCCGCCATTTGGCTCCACTATCGTCGGATGCCTCCATGAAGACTCCGCCGCCAAGAGCAATTTCACCTTCCGGCCCGTCGACGGGAGCAAACGTCCTGACGACTTCAACGGGCGTATCGAAAGACACGTCCGTGCCATCAATGGTGAAGGGGTAACGCCAGAGCTTGCCATCGCGCTCGACGATGACCCAGTCTGGAAACAGCGCTTGCACATACGGCCAGGGATCATCATCGCCCGCCAGTTTGAAGATGCGCTTCAGCGCGCCGCGAAGAACATCTTCAAGTTGGCGGAAATCACCGGCGAAGGCCTCACGTAGCGCCGTTGCGCCAACAATACCGAGGGTGGGGATTCGTCGCATCAACCGACTTTCGTCAATTTCTGGCCGTCGATGGTGACGATGGTGACGATGCTGACCTCACCGGCCTCTTCGTCGAGGTTGAAAGAGAGAATATGTTCGCCTTTCATCTTGGCGGTTTCGCTGAGGTAAGCGCCCGTATCTTTGTCGCGAACCGGATTGCCCTCTTTATCAGATTTGCGAACCGTGACTTCGCCACCGAAATGCTTGGCGAGTGCTGATTTGATCTCATCATCACTCGGTCCCCGATCATCTTTTTCGCCAGAAGATTCCGTGGTGACTTCGTTGCCAGGCTTTTTGGTCGGCTTGGGATCCGGTTTTTTTCCTGCTTCGGGCTTCGAATTCATGATGATCTCCAGTGGGTTTTTCGAATGCACTTGATTAACGGCATCAACTCGGGCCAAGGTAGCGAACCTCCCCCGTCACCTCGCCAGTGAAATATTTCACCTCAAGCCGGGATCCGATCGAATTGCCGGACTGACGCCATATCAGTCCCTAGACCCGCATTGAATGGCCTCATATGGCCGAATTAAACGCCGTTTAAATGCCCGCTCTGGAAATCTGGCTAGTCCGGGGCGCACGAGCGGCTTGAGCGGCGCTCTGAGGCCAAATTTCACCAGGGTGTGACTTTTGATGGTTTCGGGTTTATAATTCAGACTTGATCGCCGCGAGAGCTGTAAAGTCGGCTATAGTCCGGTGGACGGTTTTACCGTTGGCACTGGCCCCACGGATTTCGGTCCGGCAGGTGGTTTCGGGAAGTTGCGCATCCCGGCGGCGATCACAATTCTCCCGTCAGGACTTCATAACGTTTCGGATCTGACAGCGTTACGCCGTCGACAAGGCCTCCGGTTGTCACCCAATTGTGTTTTCTGTGCCTGGCGCGCTTGTCCGTATCGCGAATCCTGACCGGAATCTTGCCGAGGCGCGTTTCGCCCGGCACTTCGAACACATAAATTAATGTGGGTTTCTTGGCGAACTGATCCCAGAGAACCGCTTTTGGTGATTCGAGATGTTCCGGCAGGCGGCGAATCTCTCTTTCCGGCAAAGCCTTGTTTTTTCCGGCCTTGGCGTCTCGAACCATATGCACGATTCGCCGGTCGGAGACGGCGATCTCCATTGTCGCCGGGTTCACACCTCGCAAATCGAGCCGGTCTTTCAGGCCCGATGTCAGTTCGCCCGCTGTCTCGAAGTGGCCAACCGCGCGGGCATTGCGTCTGGACAGTTTACGCGCCCAGCTGTCGAAAGCCTGCGCCTGGACATTATAGAGGCGACGTTTCATTTCGCTGCCCTGGCGTTCCTCAATGGTGATTGGTCGGCCCGCAGGATGTTTGACTTCCCAGTCAGCCATGTGGGGGAGCTGCACACAGCCGCAATTGACCGTATGGCGCGCCGAACCCTTCGGGTCCCTCGGGAACATCAACTTTTCTGATCCGACTTGGAACGGCTCATCGGGTTTGCGGATCTGTCCGTCAACGGCATCGTGGCTTGTACGGCTGTGCAGTTTTCCGGACCGCCGCCACATCTTGCGAATCCCCGGCACGTGCTCCTTTGCCATCTGCAGGCGCTCATGGGTCGCAACACTGTGAGCCCGGCCGATCTCCGTTCTGGTGATTCTGAGGGCCCGTGCGCGCTGGGTATCATTCAGCAGTTTTGAAATACCGGACGTAGCCTCAAAGGGGGTCTGTACGCCCATGATGGCCAGCCCCAACTCCGCATTAATTTTATTGAGCGTTTCGACGGTTACATCTTTCAGGCGATCCGTCAGAAAAGTGCGCATGGCCATCAGTTGCCTGGTGTCGACTTCCGTCAGCACGGCCGATACCTTTACTCCTCCCGCCGCCAGCGGTTCATCTATCATGTCAATTCCGGCCTGCCAGGCGGCTGTCGCGCCGTCGCCCGCGGTCTTGGCCATGCCTTCGCCTGTTTCACCAAGCACCACCTGGATCGATTTCTGGATACGTGGCAGGATAAAGGCATCGAATTCTCCAGGTGTTCCTGCGAGATCCACAGTGATCTGGTCGCTGGCTTCCTTGAGCAGACGGGTAACTTCGGCTTCCGTGTTTTTCTTGATACGGTTCAGCCGCCGCGCCTGGTTGCCGCGTTCCAGGTCGAACCGGTCGTTCCTGTCATCTCCGGTCACTGTTCTTCGTCCTGATCCTCATCTTCGCCGAAAAGATCATCTTCCTGACGTTTACGGCGATCGGCGCGGGCTTGTTCCAGTTCCGCCTTTGGATCAATCTCGTAACCCAATTGACCGGCTACAGAGGCAATCAGACCGATCGCCGATTCCTCGCTCATGAACCCTCGGTCAACCGCCTGAACCGCACCGGCGACGATTTGCTGGAACGCAGCGGCATATTTGGTGGTATCGCGGCTGGTCAGTTCCGGGAAGTTGGCAACCGGCTTGAAATCAGGTTCGAACTCTGATGGGTCCGGCATCTCACCCGTTGGATCGAGCCGTTTGCACATGACATAGTAGCCAACCTCTTCAAGCATATGCTTGAGGGTACGCTGACGCATGGTGAACACCTTGAAGGTCGGCTCGCCCATTTCACTGGCTGTTGCCCGGTTGACGTCCCCACCGCCTCCATACCAGTGTTCCGGCATGGTCTGGGCACCCAGTATATGATTGCGAAACAGGCGCGTCAGGATGTCGCTGTCACCCGCCTGGATTTCCGGCGAAACAGTTTTCCACTCCTCAGCGTCATTGTGGATGCGTGCGGATCCCGGTGCCGGTGTGGCTATGTTTCGGGCACGCTCTTCGACTTCTTCCGGTGTTGCTCCTTTCAGAGTGACATCCCAGATGAAATTTCGAATGAACTGCCATCTTTCCAATTCTCCAAACAGCGCCTGGTCATACGCATCAAGGCTGTCCATGACCGGCAACAGGTCGCTTTTGCCGCGCTGATCTGAAACCAGAGCGTTGACCTCAAAATAAAAGCAACCGCCATCTTCAAAGGAGTTGCGGATTTCCTGGGTACGTTTCGAAAACATCGCTTCCGGCCCATTGACGATCACTCTGTAACGCCGCGCATGACCTTTTTTGTCCTTTGTTGTCACCACGCCGATCGGTTGCATGATGTTGTCCGGATCCCAGATGACATTGGCGATCAGGCCGGGGTCGAGATACCCGAGCCGAGTATGGCCATTGAATTCATTCGTGAAGACGGGCCAGCACTGCTCTCCAAATACAGCCAACTCGCGGGCGAACTTGGGAAGATTGATATCCATCTTGGTGATCGGGTCGTTCCAGAATGCATCAAGCCACTTTTGTCCCTGTTCATCATCAACATTTAGCGTGACTCCTTCAGCCAGCATAAAGGCGACTGGCAGTTCGATCAGGCGATTGGCCAACGAGTTTGAACGCAGCATGTAGGCTGCGGTTTCGCGCATTCGATATTGAGACAGCGGCGACAGGTCGCGGTTGGGATCTCCACTGAGACGCCGCCAGCCCTCTTCGTCGATGTCGACATTGGTTCCGGCCGCTTCGATCATTCGATATTCATCTTCGGTAAACAGGACGCCAGCGGCCTCTCTCAGGCGGGATATGAAGGTCATATGGGTCTCCTCATGATCGGTCGGGCTGGATTGCGGGTGAAATTGTGTGATGGTCGGTTGACCTGGCTGGCCCGGATCGCGTCCGGATCCCGTTCCACCGTCGTACCGGCTGCAGGCTTGAGCAGTTCCTCCGCAGCATGCAGGGCCAGCATGTGGGCCCAGAACTCATCGGCATGTCCGACTTCGGAACGGTCGGCGTCAAAGCGTGGATTGCCGGTCACTGTCTGCAGCTTGCGAACCGCGTGATGCGAGTTGCGGATCGCCTTGGTCGGCGGGATCCTGACCAGGCGATCTTCAAAATGGGTTTTGCCCAGATTAGCCAGGTGATGTTTGTTGGCATTGGTGAAGACAACGCCCTCGACCCGGAACTCGCCGTGCGTGGCCTTGGCATCTTCGACCGGTTTCATGCCGAGGCCGGTTTCGTCCATGCATTGGCGGCGGACGCGGTAATGCTCATGAAGGCGATCGCGCTCAGCGTCCTGTTCGGCGAACTTGGCTTTCTTCATGGGAACGACCTCGCGGGTCCAGAGGATGTCGCCAACCCGCTCCAGCACCCAGAAAACAGTCAGGTCGCTGTGGCGGCCAATGTCTTCGCCGATGTATACGTCACCGCCCTCGTAAAGTTCCGGGCGTCCGGCCAGAGGATCCTCGCAGGCGATAATCATGTTCCAGGTCAGCCAGGCTGTCGCCTCATCAACCGGATTACACATGTACTCCTGCTGATAGGTCTCATCATCACCGGCGATGGATCGGCATTCGTCAAGGTAAGCTTGTCGCTCCTCGAGCGTGGCCGGGCGACCGTATACTTTATCAACCAAACCTTCTGCGACAGCGTCTTCAATTGTCGTTGTATGGACTGACCAGCCGTTGCCCTTTTCGGCTTCATCGACCATGCGGTAGTAACGATTACCCTTGCCGTTGTAGGTCGACAGGATGCGCACCGGATATCCCCAGGTGATGATCGGCGCGGCGGCTTTCCACAGCGCCTCCGGATCTGCATGAAAGGCAAACTCATCGAGCACCAACTTTCCACCCTTGGATCGGAAGGCCTTGGGGTTGGATGACAGGCCGTGGATCCGCTTGCCATTGGCGAACTGGATAACCAGCGCCTTAATGTCTTTGTCGGAGTCGATGACGACTTCGCCGAGTTCTTCAGCCGCCGTATCCAGGAGCTTGGCCCACATCCCGCAATAAAGGATATATTCTTTGGCGGCCGACTCATCTGCAGATGAAAACCACACATCCATCGCGCCTCCGGCTTTCGATGCGTCAACTACATCTTCATAGGCCTGAACGTACGTCGCACCGATACGCCGCGATTTTTTCCATATCTTCATCCGGGAGTGATCGTTTAGCCATTTGGCCTGGCCGGGCATAAAGTATCCAGTCATGGGCGATCCAGACCAAGGATTTCCTTTTCAATCATTTTACGGGTCGATTCCTTGATACCCGCTTTCGTCAACGTCTGTTCGGTGCTCGCAGCGGCCTTCACGCGCGCCTCTTTCTCAGCCTGTTCCCGGACCTTGGTTTCGAAGTCCTGATCGAGGCGCAGTGCCCGACCGAGTTCGGCGAGACCCTTGCCGAGCATAGCCACGTCTTTGGGACTGAGGCCTGCCATCTCTTCGTTCTGGATCTTCACGAGGAGATCGAACACCAGTGAACGGGCCATTTCGACCAGCAGTCGACCTTGCTCCCCTTGCCCGGCCGCCTCGCCCAGTTCTCTGACCAGAGCAGAGGTGATGTCGCGGGACTGCTGGAGCTTTTGGGCAACGCCCCTGTATTTTTTGCTATGACGCCCCACCGCAGATCGGGAAACATCATGGCCCTGATCATCCAGCCAAGCTGTCAAGTCGTCGAGGGTCAGTTGATTCTCGGCGATCAGGAAGTTCAGGCGCTCAATGATTGGGGTGGGTAGCTTTTTAATGGTTGATTGCTGGGGCATTTAATAACCCCTTCAACGATCTTCGGGACCGAGCTTGTCGACGCCGGGGACAACTTCCTTGCCTTGCGCCACGTTGATGCCCTTGCGCGTCAACTCGGCCATGACGAAGCGGCCGACAAACTCAGTAGAAATCAATTTCTGATCCTCAAGCCAGGCGAAATGTTTCTTCATCTGCTCATAGGTCAGAGATTGAGCCGTCGCAGTGTCGATGGCGCTGGTCATAATTTCATGGTTCTGGGAGTGGCCGTTGTCTTCGAGAAGAATCCGAAGGATGGCTAGGCGCACCATGGCGTTGATTTGTTGTTGTAGGTTCATTGTTTCTTCCGTCCCTTTTCCAATTCGTTATCGACCAGCTTATTGAGCAGCCCTTTCAAACTATCCACGATTTCTCTGGTTGCTTTTGAATCCGCCGCCACGTCTGCAACTTTATCCCTGAGATCGCCGACCCTCTTGTGAACTCGCTCGACATCCTGATGGCTGGATATCTTGCTGGGCATCAACTCAAACTTGGTTTCGATCTTGTCGATGCGAGTCCCATGGTCCTGAAGGGTTTCAGTGCTCTTGTTTTTGCTGACTTTCCACAACAAGAAGAGCGACCAGACAACGGTCCAGGCAAAATTCACAATCAATATAATATTTGTCGTTTCCGGCGAATTCATTCATGGGTCTCCAACAATCTTTGTAGATCCGCGCCGTATCCGGTGATTCGGTGATCGGTGAACATGCGTTTTGGCGCAGGACAGGGCAGACGGCCTTCGGTGACCATCAGCCAGTCCAGGGTGAACAGAGACTTTGCACGGCCCCAGAGTTCGCGGGTCAGTTCGCAGTTCGCGGTCAGCTGACCGTCTGCTCCGATGTAGTGCGCAGCGCAATCGTGCTTGAAACCTTGAGCCATCAGCGGCACCAACGGGACGACATCTGCCCCGCGCACGTAACGCCGGTGTTGTGTGCGCCAGTTCACGAAAAACCCGAAGTTATCGTCCCCGATCCTCGGCGCACCGAATGTGACGACTTTGTCCAGCCACATATCTGTTGCAGCTTTTACGGCGACGGCACCGCCGAGACTGTGCCCGGTTGCAGTAACCTCAATGCCCTGATCACGAAACGATGAAACATCCGCTTGGACGGCACCAGAAATGCTGCGCCAGGCTTCTGCGAAACCGCGATGAATTCGGTACTCTGGATGCCGTTCTTTGCGGAACTTCAGATCCGTCAGAATATCTGCGAAGTTTTTTTCCGTTCCGCGCACTGCCAAGATCGCGTGCGTGGCATTGTGCGCCAGGATGGCATTCGCGCCCGTCGACCGGTCACAATAGAACTCGACATTGTAAAACCCGCAATCCTGCAACTGATCCCGCACCATCTGGTGATTGCGGATATAGGCGATGGCCGCGACCTTCTGATGGAGAAGATCGTCGGCCATCTGCGCTTTTATCATTGCACCCTTCACGAACCGACTCTAAGGCGCGAAGACGTCGATCAGGGCCTTGGTTATTTTCTCGACAGTGTCTGGGAAGGCTTTCGACAGATCCGCCGAGATGGCCTGTTCGACAGCAGCACGCGCCTTCTGGCCATCGAATGCCTTGACCTCAGTTGCGGCGTAATGAACTTTCCAGCCGTCCGGTTTCTCGATATCAAGGGAGACCGATGCTTTTTCCTTGCCATCGATGATTTCAGCGCCACAGAAATAGGGCGCGGCTTCACCTTTCTGACAAACTTCGACTGTAGCTTTGGTGATTCCGGCGTCAACCTGATCGTTCCCCGGCATGGCACCGCAGGCGGCAAGAAGGGAAAGCAGGCCGATAGCGCAGATTGCGAAAAATCGCTTCAACATTTTAATTCTCCAGTTGGGGTGGCCAATGGTCATGATCGAAGACCGTCACGGTCACCCGGCCAAAACCAACGGTTTCTGTAATCAGTTTCATGTCCCGATCGAAGACCCGCAGGCAGCCGTAGGACGCCATCAGTTCGACGTCGCCTCGATTAGCGTGAACGGCGAGTCCTGTGCGACCGTTTTTTTTGGCCTTCAGGGCGTCACCGGTGACACCGACTAGAAGGATAGCCGTTGGACCGAACGTTCTTCGCGGTGGTTCAAATCGCGAAACAGCGACCTCCTTGAAAAGGCCGGACGGCAGATCGCCATAAGGCAGCGTCGGATCACGGTCCGGGTTGCCTTTTGCTTCAGCGACCGAGCCATCGGCCTTGCCACGGCACGGGATGTCGTAGAGCAGTTGCTTGCCGTCTACATCCATCAGGATCAGGAAGCCGGGCAACCAGCGGTTCTTGGGGAGGTGGACATGTATCTGAAACATGCCCGAAATTAGCGGGGTGGCCCCTCTCGCTCACCGGTGAAATATTTCACCCGTTGCACGTGAAACACTATGGCGATGATGAAATGAGGTGTCAGGAATGTTGAACAGAATGGGGGTGTGCGTCAAGTTTCGTCGTTGTCTTCGCCGTCAATTCCGTCGAACAGCGGCAGCGCGACTGGCCGTTTTTGTCTTGCCCTAACCCACCGGACATGACGAATGGTGCAGCCGACAGCACGGGCTACTTGCGCAGCGCTGCCCTCCATCTTGAGTATCCGGTTTTGTTTGAGGCTATCGGTCGACCCTAAAGGAACCAATACTTGTTCGTTCTTGTAAAGTTTCGACAATGCTCGGGCGACATCTAGCCCGCATGTCCTGGCGATCACCTGTTTCGGGCGTGGTTTGCCGGGCACATAGATCACCAACCCGCCATAGTGCTGAGCCAGCCTCAACGCGCCTGCGACGGAACCCATCTCCTCGGCCAGTTCGGCCAGGACACCAGTCAATCCATCACCGGGAGTTGGGCGGGTGATGTCGGTCATTAATCGAATAGCTCCAGAATATTGAGCATGTTTTTAAAGTTTGGCTTTGGGCTTGAGAGTCGATGTCAGCATGTGCGCCAACGCTTCCGCCGTTGAGGTTCCGGCAAATTTGGCATTATCTCGTGCAAATTCCTGCCAGGTCACTGAATCGCTTGAGCCCAGTTTTTCGGCAATAGCGCTGCATCGGTCGGGATGGCGGGAAACGGCAACCGCCGTGGCGGCAAATATTTGGGATCGCAAATCACCCGAAGTTTCCCCATAAGCCGACATAACGGTCTTCAGGGTATTACTGAGGGTTTCCGCACCGTATTTTTTCAAGATCGTAGACAATGCCTTAACGGCTATTGTTTGACCGGGTCTCATATTCTGCGATGACAAATTGTTATTGGGAATCTCAACACCGCTCTCTCTGGTGATCCGATCAAGTTCTACCGCATGCGGATCACCGGCCCGCACCGCCGCCCGGTGCAACTGCAAGGCATTTAGACGAACTCGGCTTTGGTTAATCGCCACAAACGCTTGGGCCTGCTCGGCTAAGGTCATTTCATCGATGACAAGCACAGGAACAGAGTGAACATGTGGATGCTGGCGCGCTGCCTCAGCTCGGTGCTGACCATCAATCAGGCAATAGGTGCCATCACCATTGTCTGTCGCCACAAGAACCCCGAAAAACGGCCAATGGAATTCCTTAACAATCTTGGCAATCAGACGCCTTCCTGAATCACGCGCCACAGACCGTTGATACCGGTCATCAATAATCAGGTTTGTCGGCGGGTGAAATTCCAGACGGGGCTTTGGCCCCAGATTTGTTTTTTCGACTGACATAATATTCCCCTTACACCCTCGTTTTCAGGTAAGCCCATAACGTTCGCTAAAAGGCTCAATGAGCTTGGTGTAGAATACTTCACCGTCTTCGTCGGTTGACTTGTCATACGGGCCGAACGCTTCTTGAAGCAATTCGTGGAACGGCCCTTCCCAAGTCGCGTCATCAAATTCCGCATCGCATCCTCGGAAATCTGCGCACGCAATATCCAGTATCTCCAAGGCTGTCTGCCCGGTCTTTTCTTGTTGGTCAGCTAGTGCACAGGCTGTCGCAACCATCGCCCGCCCTGCATCATGATTTCCCATTGTCTCTGTCCTCTCTATTGGGGTTTCAGTTCTTCGCCGAACATTTTCAATTCAGTTATTGTTGTTCCATTTTCTTCATTGAAATTTTTCAACATCCGCCTTCTGTTCCATATGCGGAGACGGCGCAGGAGTGGCGAGATCGTCACGACACCCAATATCGACAACAACCCCATTGAAGTGTGAAACCAAAAATCTTCGTTCATAATTTCTGCACCCTCGTTAAACAAACACTGCTAAAAATATCAGCATCCACCAGAACCAAGCGGGTTGTCGCTGACTCTCAATAAATTCTCGGAACGTGATTTCTTTGCGCTTCATTGGGTCACTCATGGCTCGATTAAGGTTTCACTTGTCTGGAACCGCAGACGATGACGCCTTCTGGCTTCGGGGCAATCCCGGCTTGCCAGAGGCCAATTTCAATTTCCACTTCGGCCATGCGTTCGTACGTCTCGCGCTTGCCCGCATCGCTCTTTCCGACCAGATCAACGGGTATGTTCAGGTATTCGGCGAGTTGTTCATCAGTCATTTTGCAGTCCCTTCACTGTCCCGGTTCTCCATACGAATTCGGGAATGGGTTTCGGCACAGGTTTCGGGAATGGCTGAATCCTGCGAATTCGTGTTTTTCCCAGAACACTTTCCTGATCGCTCAACGAAGATGATTTTTTGTGCCAGTTTTCGTAACTCAAAAGTTGGAACGTCAATATCTATGCCGTCTTTCCACTTTTTGCGGGACATTGTGGCGTACTGGGTTTTGGTCAGCGTTGTCCGTGCAATATGTAAAAGCGTGTCGTCATCCATCGGCTGCGGCCTCTTTCCCGTTATCGGACATATGATTTTCAGCCATCAGGATTACCCTTCCGATAAGTTCTGCGAGTTGAGGGGAGACTGCATTTCCGATGGACATATTTCGGTGTGTCCCGTTGGGAATCCCATGACCTGTTCCGCGGTCTCTGGCACCGGATACCGTTGGCCAAGTACCAGGCTGCAAAAGTCCTGCCAGTTGTTCTTCTCTGGATTGGCTTTGCCACGCCGCGGAGATGTTCGGCCCCCTTTGTACGCCGTCGCGTTTGGGGTAGGCCACAATCCAAACTCGGTCCCGAAGGTGCCGGAGACCAACGTAGGAAGCCGGTACACAATGCCATTCCGCATCATACCGGAGCGCGGCCAAGTCGCTGAGAACTCGGCCAAACCAGCCGCCTCTCTTGTGGCTTGGGCCACTAAGCAGGTTTGTGACGTTCTCCACGACAACGACTTCCGGTCCCATGACGCCAATAAGACGGGTGTATTCTGACCATAGGCCGCTACGGTCCCCGTCAATTCCGGCGCGCTTTCCCGCGACTGACAAATCTTGGCAGGGAAAACCTCCGCAGAGAGCGTCAACTGGTCCAAATTCGTCACCTTTTACACTCCGGACATCTTTAATTCGTTTGACCCGGGGCCAGTGCTGTTCAAGCACCCGCAGACAAAACTCGTTCTGTTCGACCTGCCCGACGCACTCCCACCCGGCGCGTTCAAGACCAAGGTCAAAACCCCCAATTCCAGCGAATAGCGATACAAATCTCAATCCTCCGCCTCGGTGTGCCCCTGGAGGGACGATTGTGACCCGGCAGTTGCGTGGCACGGTCTGGTGTAAAGGCCGGTTAGCTGCATATGCGGGCAGACTTGATCGGCTGTCGGCCCTTCGCTGGGCGTTGCGCCCGGTGCCAACGGGCTCTGTTCACAGGTATTGACTGCGGACTGTGCGCTGCTTTCATTCATGATGCTGGACTTTCGGTTTCACCCTTGGCCGTCCTGCCCAGGCTGAAACAAGGCAGTTCAGCCGGGTGTCATATACGACGATGATGTTTTCTGACGGGCGTTTGATTTTCAGTTTGTAACGGCCCCGGCCAGCGGCCTCGAAAGCTTGGCGCATCCGTTCAATGATACCTTCAAGTAGTCTGATCTCTGCCGCGCTCAGATCGATGCGTCGTTCCTGCACACGGTTGAGCATGTGCAGGCGACAACAGATCCGGCGCTGGCAGAGACGTTGTTTCATGAAGGTTGCCTGGCCGTCCGAATTTTGTCGCCAAGTGCGGCGATGACCCTGTCAGCCTGTGCGGCTGTCAGCCCAGTGTAGAGGGTGTTCGATTTGGTGACCTTTTCGACGTAGAACTGGATGGCGAAGCTTGAGGGGTTTCGGACGGCATTTAGCCCGGCAAGAACCCGCCATTGCGCCTCCATCACCGACACGCGTGGTGACGTTTGCGGATTCCAGATAACTCCGGCTTCGCGCATGCCCATATCCTTCAGGGCTTCGATGACCCGGTTGGTATTGCGAATGTCGAGAAAGCGCAGCGCCTCGATTCTAGTCTGGCGTTTGACGAAGGCATCCAGTGCCTGATCGGTTGAATTCCTGACCACGCCCAGGTGATAGAGCGAAATCCATAGGGCTCGACTCTTGCCGTGCAACGATTTGACCGAATTCGCGGATCCGGCCCGCCGTTTGACAAAGTTGGGTTTCCAGCCGAGACGTCTGAGTTCCGTCAGAACCTTGAGGTGTTGGGCATGGCTCATGCCTTTGGATGAACGCTTTCCGGTTGCCCGTTGAAGGGCATCACGATAGGCGTCATCATCAAGATCCAATTCTTTCTTGGCGATCTGGATTTTAACATGATTGGCGTTTCTCATGCTGGGTCTCCGGTGTTGTCGCCATTCGTGTACGCTGCAGTGACCGCCTGTGCGGCCAGCGTTGTATCACTCGGCTGATTGGTGCCCAGAATTTCGGCCATGACTTCAAGGCCCGGCGCGAAACCTCGGATAAACAGGGTCCGTCCGATCAGGTCGTTGACTGCCGCGATCGCCGTCTCTGAGCCCGACGCATGGTTGTCGCGGATCCAGGTCATTTCCTGATGGAACCAGGCGGGCGACCCTTCAGGTAGCTCGTAGGGATGCTCTTTCATTTCTGCATCATCTTTCGCCCTGCACCGGCCAGCGTGTGCCTGGACACGGCGGCGCATAGGCCCTGCCAATCTCCGTCGCATTCGATGTAGGCGAGTACCCACTTGTCCGGATCCGGGCGGTCATCAGGCTGGGCCTCGATTAACCCGTTCAGGACTGCGGCCCGTATCACCTGTGCCGCGTCGCGAATCTGTCGGCACCCGTCCGTGTCTCGCGCGTGGACGTTACACCACCGATTAACCAGCATATCGATTTGAAGAATGGCACTAAGCAGGCGGTTGAGCATGATGATCTCCCTTCAGATTGGTGCGAACATTGCCAGAAACATCGCGGCGAGAACGGCAAACGCGGTAATGATCGCCCCGTTCAGAAAGCCGCGCTGATATTCGGTCATGACTTGTTCCCCACGGCTTCCTTGAGAAACGCCTCGACCAGTTTGTCGGTATCGGTCTTGACGGCCGTGATAACGACGACGTCGGTGGCATCGTGGACCGTGATGCCAAGTTTCCTGCAGTCAGCGACCGGCAGTTTGTTCAGCGCCGCCTTGATGGGCGTTTCCTTGACCTGAATAAGATCCTTCACACGTCTCGGAAATAGTTTCCGAATCTTGATGATGACGCTCTTGGCATCCTTGATTTCGATGGTGCCGGACTGTTTCTGGAAACCAACCTTGATGTTGTGCATGACCTGTGTGCGAGGCTTTTTGAACAGCTCGGGGCTTTCCTCAATCGCGGCTTCCAGCTGCTTTCCGATCGCACCCAGAAACATCGCACGCGCGGCGATCTTGGGCAGGGCCTTCTTCTTGAGATTGGTCATCTGTTCATCCAGCTGCCCGGCCGCGAGATGCAACGATGCTCTGGCGCCTGCGTATTCTTTCGCCAGCTTTTCGATTTCAGTGAGGTCGGCCATGGAGTTCTCCTTTTAGATAAACGGTACGCGGTGCCAGATAGATGTTTCTCCACCAACGCAGTTGCTGTTTGAAAAAGCGGATCATCCAACCACTCCCTCGGCGGTTCCGTTTTCGACTCTGTTATTGGATTTCCGGCACTTCGAGCACAGACGATCCCCCGCATGCTGTGAAAGAACGAGCGTTGGGCATTTCAGACAAGGCAGAGACTTGGGCCATTCAGGTGTCGGCAACTCGGCTGTGGGCATGTGTTCGGCCCAGTCAAAACCAGCCGACATCAGGTGCGCGTCGTCGCCGTCGCATTCCAGGACGGCGAACTGGTTTTCTGCACTGACATAAACTTCAATCCGGGTGCCGGTCTTGGTTGACGCCGAATACAGTTTCTCCATTCCAAAATATTTGGTGAGAATTCTTGCTATCTGTTTCGCGTTGCCATTGGCAGTGCGGTCAGGTATCCGGAGAGCGGCCTCGATGACCTTGAGCCGCGCCTTATCCGCCGCCGCCTTCAGATTCGAAGGCATATCCGGGTTTTCAATGATCTCGCCGTCGATCGAGAGGACAGAGGTCAGGAAATCAACCTGTTTCTTGAACTCCGGTTGCTGCCCGATCAACTCCGTCACTTTCTTGGCTGCGTGCATGACCGTTGTGTGATCGCGCCCGCCATATGCCCGGCCAATCTCGGGTAATGACCGGCCCGTATATCTGGCGCTCAGATACATCCCCACCTGTCGCGGTCGGGCGATTGCGCGCGCACGTCGGGCGCTGTTCAGCAGCGAAATGGAAACGCCGTAATGCTCAGAAACGATGGTTTTGATATGCTGGATAGTTGGTTGAAACTGCACGACCTATCCTCCGATCCGTGAGTGAGGGCATTTGGGGACGTTGCCGGATCCCCGACAGTTCTGATAAAGGCGGATTGTTCGAGGGGCCGTGGTGTTTAGTCTTGATCGCTGGTTTATGCCGCATTTATCGGACGTTATTTCACCGTCTACAGGGCAGTTAACGGTCTTGTTCAACAGGGCCCCCCTGACGGCGGCTTCGACGCCCGCCAGATCGCCATTGTATTTGTTGTTCACAACAAGACTCGGCACTGCCGCCGAATAGCCGATTACCTTGGCGGCTTTGGCAGTTGATGTCGTGTCGACTTCAATGGCCAGCGTCTCGACCCATTCCGGCAGGGCGTCGCCCCAAGCGATTTTTGCAGAAGCGAGCGCTTGTCCCGGTTTTTTCGTTACACGGGTCATTGGTCACCGCCGACCTGAACGGTCTCGTCTGTATTCCTGTCATAGAGAGTATTGCGGTCTTTGAGTACAGGTGCTCTCGGTCCTGTATTCTTCCCTGGCAAAAGCAGATAGACCTTAAAACCGTTTGACGTCAGCGCCGTTCCGCGCTCTCGGCTCTTAAGTTCCTGCAGATAACCAGCCTGGGCGAGGGCGGACAGATAAGCCCTGATATTGTGCGCCTTAGCTTCATTAACGAGTGTTTGTATCTGCGGAACTGAAACCTTTTCGCGGGCACAGATCACGCGCCAGATCATGTCTCGGGTGGTGCGTTTACTCGAGTTGCTGACCCGGCCCGTTCTGGGACCAGCAGGACCTTTGATGATCGTCTTTCCAGCGTCACGAGCCTGTTTGCCATCGCTGGTTAGGTTGTAACATCCAATCCGTTCCCGCCTGACCAGCTTGCGGACCATCAGCCTGCAGCAAATATCGGATACCTTATTTTTCTCGATGCCGGTCTCATCGGAGATCAAAGCAACCGTCTTGCACGACCCCGTGATTGGCAAGGCGTCTAAAACCATTTGCATCGGGCCCGACATTTCAGGAGGCTCTCCGCTTTTCACGTTGCCACTCGTGGGTTAGGGGATTGCCCTGAATCATCTCAGCCGTGACTTTGCCGCCCGCTTTAAAGCCTATCCGCTCAACGTTCTTGATCGCCTTGATCACCTCGCGGATGTGGCCTTCTGACTGTTCGGTGATAGCAGTGACGATGGCGTCATCGACTTCAACTTCGCAGAGTTCGGTCACGCATTTTTTGACATCTTCCAGCGTTGTCCTGGTGAAGTCCGCCCGCGCACCGATGCGGGTGCGGAACTGCTTTTCGCGCTGCAGTCGGCCCCACACATGATTGCGCCCGAGGAAGATCACTGGAACATCTACGAGATCGCTCAGATCCCGCATGGTTTCAAGAACCTTCAGGTTAGCCAGCCCATTTTCAACTTCGTCAACAACGATGGGTTTGGGGTCTTTGGCAAGAAACCCGACAGCCTGATTGAACAGCGACTCACACCTATTTGCTGGAGCCTGTTCTCCGAGCGCCGCAACCAGATCGGTAAGTAGCCATTTCGGGGTGCACGCTGCCTTCAGGCGAAGGAAAACAGCGTCCTGCTTGATTGCCCATTGCTGGCCAGTGGCACTTTTGCCGTAACCGGCTTCCGCTTGAACAAGGACGATGCAGGCTTCACGAGCGGCCCGCTGTTCGATGGCGGCGGTTGCCAGCATGAAGCGTTTCACATTTGCGGTTTCTACGAATTTTTGATGCATAGGCAAACTCCGGATTTGATCAGGCCGACACGAAACCGTCCTGGCGGTTAACTTCATCCCCAAGGATCTGCATCCGCAGGGTCGAACTTTCTTCAAGAAGCTGATTGGCATAGGCGACGCGGCCCTCTCCCGCTTCAGCTGGATTTGCGCGTACCCAACGAACGAACTCTTCATCATCGTCAAATTGGGGAACGGCAGGCGCTGACGTCGATGGCAGGACAACGACGTTATCGCCGTAATCTTCATTAAGCGCCGCCCATGCGGCTTCGGCTTCAACGATTTCGTCATCCGTGAGCGGTTGGGAATCAGATGGCGGTAGTGCGGCGTCGGCTGCGGCATCCAGTCCGTCACTGGTATAAGTTTCGGATTGTTTCGGAAAGGCGGCGACACTGGCGCTATCGCGTGCGTTGACGTCAAGCACCGCATGGATCATGTCTCGAGGTTTGATGCCCTTGATTTCTTTCTTAATCGGGTCAAGAACCTCGGCAATTCGCCGTGCTTGTTCGTCGCGGGCGGCGCGGATGGCCTTGCCGGGGTTGACGCCTTTGCGTTCCGGACAGATCGCCACGCATATGAATTCACGGCCATCATCGGAATAGACAGCAATCTGACCCATGTCATCCGGGTCATGGCGGCACAGGACGCGGGTTCCTGGAATGAGTTCGGGGGCAATGAAAGCCGTCTTGTCAACACGAATGCCGTGCTTAGTAACGATCCTGATGCCGTCTTTCCCGGCCAACGGTGCCAGCAGCAGATCAAGAGCCTGTTCGTTTTCGATGCGGCGGACCCGGCCAGACCACTCCGTAATCATCTTGAACGGAGATTTACCGGCAAGGCCTCCGTGTTTTTTGTGTTCGTATTTACTGAGCAGCCACTGATCGATCATTTCCTGAAGATCGTCATGGCTCAGATCGACGCAGAAAGCATCCTTGTCTGACTCGCCGAGGCGCTGCGCAAAACTGCGCCGGGCCTCGATTTTCTTTCGGTCCGTAACATTGTGCCCGATAAAACCGGGCAGCAGGGGCATCAAGCCGCGCTGCAACGTGCCTATATGACGCTCGACGGTCCCTTTTTGCTCAGGCGAAAACGGGTCCGTGATGTCCTGATGGATGGCTAGGGCACTCATTGCCTGTTTGAACCGGTAACTGATAAAATCCGATCCGTTGTCCGTGCGGATGATCTCCGGAACGCCCCATGCCAGAATAGCTTTTCGAGTCAGGCACAAAACCGCTTCCGTCGTCGCCGTTTTTGAAACCCCGACCAGCATGCGCCGGGTGTAGATATCAACGACTGCATAGATCGAATACCGACCATCGGTTAACAACACATCGGCAGGGCTGGCGTCAATTTCCCAGAGCTGGTTCGGGCGCTTTACCCAGTGGTTCATATTGGTTCCGGCAAACTTCATCTTGTTCTTGAAGGCGTCCGGGTCGGTCATCTTGAGAACCGCCTCGCGGTGCGTATCCAGCCAGTTGCGGATCCACCGTTGGAAGGTCCGGATATCCGGCACCGGCTTTTGTTCTCCGTCAACGTCCAGATCATCGCCGAACTCCGCCCGTACCAGATCGCGGATATGGTCCGCTGTCAGATGGAGCTGGTTGACCAGAAGAGCAGCGATGAAGGTTGATATCTTGCCGCTCGCAGCCCGGTCCAGAATGCCACTACCCTTGCGGTTGCCATAACACCCGGCCAGTTCCGTGAACTGGTGGCTGGCGCGTCGATTTTCCCAGTCGATCAGGGTGTTGACCGAAAGCTGAAAGGTCTTACCGGATGTGCTCGCCAGCGCGCCTTTGACCCATGTCGGAATGCCCTCGATCTTGTTGTTTTTGAACATCGTCACAAAGAAGTGACGCGATGTGGTGATCGGCTCGTTGCGACGGGAGCGGAAAATATCCCAGAAGTTTAGAACGAGTAGTTTGGCGTCGCGGCGAAGCTCTCCGGCTTCCGTTGATGGCGGTTCAGGGATCGTATGCGCGCCGTCAAACAGTTCCTCTATCGGCGGTGCGTCCGGAGCGGTCACGGACTTGAGGTGCCGGATACTCAGTTCGCTTTGGTTGGGCCTGGGCAATATTGTAAAACAGTATTCCTTTCCTCCACCGCGACCTTTCCGTGGACGGATTTTGTTGGGGAACCGTTGTTCAATTTTCTGTTTTTTTACCCATGCTGTAACGCCCGGTTCTGTACTTGGAAAACCAGTAAGTGAAAGGGCTGCTATTTCAGCCTTGGTGTACCATTCCTGCATCACAAGCCTCCTTTCCAGCGTCGCCTGGAAGCCAGCCTGTTCGTTTTTGCCCGTTCTTCCTGTTCCGCCCACATCGCTTCATCAACCGCCCCCAGGTATTGCTGCGGGATTACGGCGTAACCCAATCGTGATAGAAGATCCCCGAATACGCGGATATCATCGGTTGCGTGCGCCAACGCGATGGCCCTCTCAAGGCTAATGTTGTGGCTTTCACGGGACTCGGAAGAATAGGCGTCGAGCATGTTTTTTGGCACGGTCTCGCCAAGGAATTCGCCCATTCGTTCCGCGATATCCTCACGAGCGAGATCGCTTTCCTTCAAGGTTACTGCGACAGCTCGGCTGATCCGATGGCTCAGTAGATGGGCGCGAACCAGATCATCCTCGGCAAACCGTTCGGTGATCTCCGGAGGACTCCATTTTAGCAGATCAAGCGTCTGGTTATCACCGCGTTTAACGGCCATTAAATACCTCCATTTCACCGGTTTCTCCGAGGTGTTGAAGGAACTGCTTTTTCGCGCCGTCAGTGGCCTGCGCCCAACTATCAAGCAGCTTTTGAAAATGCCGTTCTACCGGACTCAGTTCCGGTTCCTCGTTGCCGATTGATCTGGCAACGGCCTGCTTGAGATTTTTGGTTGCGCCGTCATTGAATAAAGTGATGGCCTTGCGCTGGATGTCAGGATCAAGGCTGGCCAGATATAGAAGATCAACCTGTCGATCGGCGATGGTGGTGCCGACGAGACGTTGACGCACGTCGACTGGGATGTTGGTGGCGATATTAATGGCCCGTTCAATTGACCGTGAGGAGAGCCCAACGTGATCTGCTGTCGATTGGGAAAACGACAAAATGTCGGTTTCCCGGTTTTGGCCGCTATGTTGGTTTCCCGGTGTTTTCCCGTGTCCAGTTTCTGGATACATCTCCTCATAAACTGCTTTCCGTTCCGCCAAAAATACAGCCCGATCCAGCGCTCCCAGTTCACGGCGGAACAGGTTCTCGTCAATTTCAATCAATCGCGCTTCCAACTGGGTGCATTCGATGATTTCGGCCCTGACATTAACGCCGATCTGGCGACAGGCCTCCAGCCGGTGCCCACCAGCGACCAGATGCAGTTTACCGCCACCGTTTCTGCGAACCTGGATTGGCGTATCTTGCCCTTTCTGTTCGATAGACGCGGCAATCGCTTCCACCCACGCCTCATCTACGGCCCGCAGGCGTTCAGAAACGATGATATCCTTGGGGTCGATACTGATGAGATCGTGAGTGGCAGCGGGTTCCATCTGATCAGTTCCGTGCGAACGCTTTGATCAGCAGGAAGATTTTGTCTTTGATGTCTCCCTCGGGCATTTCGTTCAGCATACGGGCGACGCGCATGACGCTGTCTGGTAGTTCACTTTCGTCCGCATCACAAACGTCGTCCCCGAGTTCGTCGTAGAAATAGGTGACCGGCACTCCAAGCGTGTTGGTGATGCCGACCAGCCGCGAAGAACTGACCCGGTTGGAGCCGTTCTCATATTTCTGTACTTGCTGAAAGCTGACGCCGATTTTATCGGCGAGTCCGGTCTGGGTTAATCCCTTGGCCAACCGCGCCCGGCGCAGACGTTGTCCGATTTCAGTATCAAGATTAGTGGTAACTCGCATAAGCGTTTCCTCTTTTCTGGTTTCGGAAAGTGCCGGTAACCCACCGGCTGGGGTAATGGCGGAATTGGATGCGGTGGCGGACGCCACGGGTGTGAGGTTCCCTGTGACGCCGACACCGTTTTCCCCTACAGTCGCTTTGGGCAAACAACCGAAGAGGGAAAGAGAGATGGATGACGAATTGCTCGATAGATGGTTGGTGCACGAAACGGGGCTGCCACTTGATCTGACAGCACCTAAAAAAGTCGATTGGTGGGCGGCTATTTCCGCCATGTGGCCACTGAACGATGTTTTCCGGCCAAATCTGGAGAAAATCCGCTCTGTCAAATACCGCACTCGGGCGGAACCCGCTGCCGATTTTGCAATTGAACGATATGCTCTTGATGGCCTTACAGATTGGCCCGATGTTTCGCAAAATGCCTGGCGGGTACTGCTGGAACGCCATTTGCAATTCCAGAGAGTGGGCATGGCAAACCAGGCAGCGGGTGAGAGACTCATGATTCCAGCCTCTCTGTCGGCTGACCAGCTATTACCTTTTTTATTGCTGTTTTGGCTTCATCAAATGAAGCTGCCGTTTCCAGTAACCGATCAGACTCATCTTGAATTACCTTCAGAAAATGTGGATGGGCCGATCTCGCTACATTGATTGCTCGCACCGCTGAATGAACGAAGGTATGTGTGTTGCCCCGCCTGTTCATGCGACCGTTCCTTTTTGACAGAGACAATCGAGATTTATCGGGGTACGATCACGGCCAATGGAACGCTTACCGTCAGGACGGTATCTGTTCGGCCAAAGTTCATGCGGGTGTATCTTCAGGAAGCTGACGATGGCTTCTTCACCTGATGGATGAAACTGGTACAGCAGAGCCATCCGGCAAGCGCTTTCAGAAAGGCCATTGGAGAGGGCCAGTTCTTTAAGCGTGGTCCCATTTTTGCGGATCTCTGCTTTGATGTCCTCTTGGTGCCAGCCTGATCGCTTGGTGCGTGCCATCTAAGGTCCTTTTGAAAACCGGTGTGCAGCCGGTTTTTTGAGGGTGTTTAAAATTACGAACGTAAGGAACATGGCAAAAATCGCATGTTTAATCAACAGTATTTTTCATTTTGGAGTTATAAAATTGCGATAAAACGCATTAATAAACTTAATGTATTGAAAAATAACACATATTTTGAACTCCAAAATGATATAGAAACTCCCAACTGTATTTTGGTGTTTGGGCTATGAACTCCCAACTGCCAGAACGTCTAAGAATCGCCGCCAAACAAAGCTGTGGTAGCGTGCGAGCCCTTGCGGACAAATCCGGTGTAAGTGAAAGACGCATAGCAAGCTGGTTGGCTGGTACAGAGCCGAAGATTAATGCGCTTGCGGCTGTAGCGGCGGCGGCCGATGTCTCTCTTGATTGGCTCGCCACTGGTGAAGGGCCTTCGTCGATTACTGACGTTGTTAACCTCGCCCAGCCTGATGCACCAGTGGATATGGAAGTTTTAAAATTAGTTCTTGAAATGATTGAAAATTGGTTAGACGATAATGATCGAACATTGGCAGCAAGTAAAAAGGCTGAGGTCGTGGTGATGGCCTATGAGATCGTCATGGAAGATATCGAGTCCTCAGAAGACCCGGATCAGATCGTCGACAACAGCAACGTTATACGTCTTTTGCGGGCTGCCTCCTGATAACTCTGGGAGGTTACGAATGAATGAAGGAAAGAAAGCCGCAATAAATCGATTGAACGAAAAACTGGATTCCGACAAGAGGCGTTGTTCTGCGAACAACAAGATTGTTCGAAGTCATGGCTTTGCAATTGGAAACAATAATACTGTCAACATATTTTCCTCAAGTCCGCAAGAACGATCGCTCACTGATCGCCAGCGGCAGAATCTGAAGAACCTGGTCTTCGGCATCGCAAGGTGCACCCAGGATAGCCATACGGATTCCTATCGTCGTGCCTGGATGCTGCTGTTCGATAAGTGTGGCGTTGATCGCTTCGAAGATGTACCTCTGGATATGTATTTCGAAGCTAGGGAATTCTTGCGCGAGAAATACGATCTTGCAAAACAAGGAGCGTTGTAATCATCACCAGAACCATGTGTCGCAATATCTTCTAAGTGTCGTTTAATGAGTTCCGCCAAAATGCGAAACTTTTTCATCGGTTCTTCGGGAGGTCCTTATTTTCTGCGGCGTACCACTATATCCCGGTTCATCCCGCCAAATCCCGGTTCCTACCAGTCCTAAGTGTCGGGTTACAGTTCCGGCAGGGCAGGCGCTCTCGTTCAGTGGGCGCGGGCTTGGGAATCAAAATAAAACCCCTGAAACAGTTTTAATCCCAGTTCCAGCCCGGTTTTGAGGCCCGCCTCTTCATGGACGCGGGCGAGGACTGGAAAAATTCCCGCGTTGACGATTTCCTGTATGTGTTTGCGTTTCTCTTTCAAATCAGTTTCGTCCTCGCCCTACCAGAAAATTTTTACAAATGATGGTGACAGGCGCTCCATACGGATCAGGCCAAGCATGTCTGGGAAAGGGAACGCCGCCGTTCGACGTAATTTCGCCACCACAAAAGTCAGCCTCAACACGGCGCTTGCGGCAGGCTGGAAAATCAAAACTCAAAGAAGTACAATCTGTCATCGCTAAATCCTCCTGCATGATACAGCTTAAACAATTGAATCATAACGGAAAATAAGGGTTTAGCGGTAACTTTTTATGAATCTTTCAGGCTGATCTGAAACGCGGTCGCCTTGTGACGTTCGCGGAAAAATCCCAGTTCATAAACCAGCTTTTCCGCAGTGTCCGTGTCAGAAAGATCGACAGGCATGCCATCAAATGACACCAGGAAAACAACGTTGGCCCGTCCGTCCGGGTCAAACGCCTTCAGACTGTGGAGCAACCCGTCAAGCGACCCCATGGAATGAAGTTGAATATCAGTCCTCAAGTTGTGTTCCCTTGTTTCCAACCAGGAGCGCGGGTCAAGCTTCAGCTTCCTGGGCGCAGTCCAGGCAGGTTGCGGCAAACGGAAGCGCCTTTAGTCGTTTTTGGCCGATCGATTCCCCGCAACTGGTGCATTCGCCGTAGGTGCCGATTTCAATGCGCTGAAGCGCGGCGTTGGTTTGGGTGATTTCTTCAAGCACGGACTTGCCCATGTCTTCAAGAACCTCGTCTCCTTCATTTTCGGTCGCCCGTTCCTCCCAGTCAGCGCTGTCGGGTTCACGCAATTCGCTGTCGATTTCATTGACCTTGGTCGTCAACTCAATCAGCCGTTCCTCAAGAAGGGATTTGGTTTTTTCAAGGTTGATCATTACGTCGCACCATTCCTGCCAAATGTATCTGCGTCAAGTCTATAGGGCCTAACGGTAAAATGCCTTGAGGAAGATCAAATTGCGGGGCGATGAGGAAAATTGGAAACGGCAGTCAATTGAGGGCAGGAGCTAAATTCCGGCCCCGAGGGTCTTGTTCGCAAATTGCCGTTGCGGATAGTTCATAAAAAAAAGCTGGGCCAATCAAGGCCCAGCAAGTTTGACAGGGAGATGATTGGGCAAAGGGAGGAGATGTCCCAACCATGAAGGTATTATGGCATGCCACGACCCTTCCTGACTGTGACCGTCATCACGCTGCGTTAGCAAAAATTCGTTAAATTCACAGGATTTTGAATATGATTTACGTCAATGTAATCCCATGTTCTGTGTCCTAGTGTTTTGCAAACAGTGGAGTCCGTGAGTATGGCTGAGCTCCAGTGGACAGACGATTATTCGGTTGGCGACGGCACGGTAGATAATGACCATCGTGGTTTGTTCGCTGCGGTTAATGAACTGGAGCAGGCCGCCAGCGCCGATGCGGGTACCGATGAGGTCGGACGGATCATTGCGTATTTGATCCGCTACGTTAATGAGCACTTTCAGCGTGAAGAACGTCTGATGCACGACTGCAGCTATCCCGACATCTCCGATCATCGAGACCGCCACCGCGGTTTTTCGCAAAAAGTATACGCCATTGAACAGATTTATCGGGTTGACCCAGGCGGCATCAATCTCGGCAAACTGGTCGAGTTTTTGCGGGGATGGCTGGTCCGCCATATTCTGGGCGCGGATCAGGATTTCGCACCCTATCTGAAAAACCCGCTCCGTGGGGACCCGCCGTCCGAACGTCAGGCCGAAGAAGATTTTGACCGGGACGATTTTGTTTTTGTTGATGTTGAAGTCCCCCTGGACAAGGTCGCGGCCATTCGTCGATGCGCGGAGATTTTGTCTAGCGGCGGCGCCTCCGCCGACGCTGTGATGGCGATCGTCGAACACAAACCTGACCTGGAACTTGATGAGGCCCGCAGGTTGGTGGCCGATCTGTTAAAGTGATTTGCCGTCAGAATTGATCGGGTCGATTTCGCAGGCGGGTTTGAAACCGGCGGGCCTCTTGGTTATGGTCGGGGATGAACAGGAGGGACCCCTTAATGACAACCACAGTTTCCGCCAACGGCATTACCATAAACTATCATCGGGATGCCCGAAAAGACGGGGCCGCCGACGCACCGGTGGTGATGTTGAGCAACAGCCTGATGTCCAGTTACGCCATGTGGGATGACCAGATCGAGGCGCTTAGCGAGGACTTTCAGGTGCTGCGTTATGATACCCGCGGACATGGCGGCACCGACACACCGTTGGGCGTCTATTCAATCGATGTTATGGTGGAAGATGTGGTTGGGCTGCTTGACGCCCTCGGGATCGACAGGGTTCATTTTGTCGGCCTCTCCATGGGCGGCATGATCGGACAGCTTCTGGCGGTCAAACATCCTGAACGGGTGATGTCCCTTTGCCTCTGCGACACAGCCTGCCATATGCCACCGGCGGCTCTCTGGGATGAACGCATTAAAACTGCCGAAACCAAGGGGGTCGAAGCCTTGAGTGAGGGGACCCTGGAACGCTGGTTCACCGAACCATTCCGAATGTCTGAAACCGCCGCCGTCAACAGAATCCGGGATATGATCCTGGTTACCGGCGTTCAGGGATTTGTCAATTGCGCCGCCGCCATTCGCGACATGAACCAGTGCGACCTGTTGACCCGCATCACCGCCTCGGCGCTGGTGATCGTAGGTGAAGATGATCCGTCCTGCCCGGTGTCATCGGCGGAAATCCTGCACAGCAAAATCACCGGGTCCCGGCTGGTAACTCTCAAAAATGCCGCCCATCTGCCCAATATTGAACAGAAAAACGCTTTTAATGCGGCCCTGACAGGGTTTTTGAATGAGCAGGGAGAATGAGGACCGCCCCGCCGTCTCTTGCGGTGTGCCCGGATACCAGATACGGGGTTCGATGATAAGTTGAACTCGCCGTTTTTACTGTTTGATCGGAGCGCGGCTCACTATGGATATTGCTTCTGATATTACCGGCGGCATTGAGGACCGCGTATTCTTGGGTAGTCTCGCAAGTGCCGGAATAACATGGTATGCTCCCTGCGGGATCAATTGCTGCGGGCTGTCATCATGCTAGGTATTATCGGCGCTATGGACGAGGAAGTTCAGCTTCTTCAGGGCGCAATGGAGATTTCGGACGAGGCCGTGCATGCCGGTATCACCGTGACACGAGGGGCTTTCAAGGGCACGGACATCGCGTTGGCGCAATCGGGCATTGGCAAGGTCAACGCGACCATCTGCACTCAGATGATGATTGACCGCTACGAACCTACGGCGCTGATTTTCAGTGGCGTCGCCGGGGGATTGCTGCCCAATATGCAGGCGGGTGACATGATCATCGCCAGCCACGTCATTCAGTACGATATGGACCTGACGGCGTTTGGCCGTCGCCATGGCGAAATGCCGGGCCGCGACCGCTTGACGGAATGTAATCCGGCACTGGTAGAGAAGGCAACCAAGGCGTTTGATCTGGCGTTTGATGGTGTTGATGACGCCCCCAATCTTATGCTCGGCACCATTGCGTCGGGCGACCGGTTTGTTCAGGACACCAAAACGCTGCGTTGGCTGCAACGGGAATTTTCAGCCCTGGCTACGGAAATGGAAGGCGCGGCATTCGGTTATGCGTGTAACCTGAATGGTCTGCCGTTTGTCGTGATCCGGGGCCTTAGCGATACGGCAGGAGAATCCGCATCCGGAGATTTCACCAATAACCTGCACCGGGTCTGTCGGCAGTCCTATCAGATTCTTGAACATCTGATTCCGCTGGCTCAGGACCTCAACGCATCCGAACAAGGTCGCCGGGCGTCGGACCGGGACTGACGGACCCTGACATCGGCGGCGACATTTTTCGTGCGATAGCCCAAGCTTTTTCGACGCTTCTTGTAATTTCGGCGCTCCACAACGCCGCCATCTCAGCCGCGCCCGACAAACGGCATTTTTGTCGCCATGACGGTCATAAACTGCACATTGGTCTCAAGCGGGAATCCCGCCATGTGGACGACAGCGTCGGCGATGTGATTTACGTCCATCAAGGGTTCCGCTCGAACCTGCCCGTCGGCCTGTTTGATCCCTTCGGCCATGCGCGCCGCCATCTCGGTTCCGGCGTTGCCGATATCGATCTGACCACAGGCAATATTATATTTGCGCCCATCCAGTGACAGGGTTTTGGTTAGGCCGGTTATGGCGTGTTTGGTCGCTGTATAAGGCGCGGAATCGGGGCGCGGCGCGTGGGCGGAAATGGAGCCGTTGTTGATGATCCGCCCGCCCATCGGGTCCTGATTTTTCATCAAACGAAAGGCCGCCTGCGCACACAGAAACGATCCGGTCAGGTTGATGTTGACGACGGAGTTCCATTGATCATAGGTCAGGTCTTCAAATGGCACTCCCGGCGCGTTGATACCCGCATTATTGAACAGGAGGTCCAGCCGCCCATAAGCCTTACGGGTTTCCTCAAAAATGCCGGTCACGGCATCCGGGTCACTGACATCGGCCTGAATAGCTCGTCCGTTAGCCCCCGGCTCACCCGCCAGATGAAGGGTTTCCTCCAGGGGTTGAAGCCTGCGCCCGGCAATGGCGACGTTGTACCCGGCGTTCAGAAGGCCGAGTGTTACGGCCCGACCGATGCCAGCGCCGCCGCCGGTAACGATGGCGGTTTTTCCCTGTGTATTCATCAAAATCCTCCCTAAGCGTGGATCAACAGGCTAAACGGTTCACGCCGGGTCATCCAGTATTTCCGAACGCCTCCGGATAGGGGTTTTTGTTCCAGGTCAATGCACTATAGTGACCAGCCGTTTGCACCGTTTGAATGATACTCCATGTCGATCCGCTCATCCCTGAAAAACATCCTGTTGCCGACAAACACCGATTTCTGTCGGTTTCCCTTCGGAATCAGTTCGGGGGTCGTCATGCGGGTTGATTTCAGTCACCAGACCCGGTTGTTTATCGGCCTCTATGAAGTTGAGATCGCCGGACACTGCACACGCCTGTTGCGTCAGAGCCGCTGTGCTTTCGATATTGGCGCCAATGCCGGCTACTACAGTCTGATCCTTGCTAAGCATACGGGAGGAAAGGTCATTGCCGTTGAGCCAGTAGGCGAGAATATCGCCGAAATGCAGGCCAATTTTTCCAGGAACGAATACCCGGTATCTGCGGTGCAGGCGATGATTGGGAAAACGCCCGGCGAAAATATGACCACCCTTGATCAGCTTGGCAGCGATCATTTTATGCCCGATTTCATTAAAATGGATATTGAGGGCGGAGAGGTTGACGCGCTGCGCGGTGGCCAACATCTGTTGGCCATCCACCGCCCTCATTTGGTCATAGAAGTGCATAGCCGAGAGCTGGAGGCCGGGTGCCGTGAACTCCTCGGTAGTTATGGATACAAGATTATCCGGGTTGATCCGCGGCGCTGGTTGGCTGAAGAACGGGTTGATGAATACAACGGCTGGATCATCTGCGAAGGATCGCCCGGCAACCCCTGATCAGCGGCAGGTTCCGCGACCGTGCTCAAACAGCATGTAGTGCAGTTTGTCCTTGCGGCCCGGCGTTCGGTCAAATTCAAATTCCAGCGGTTTTTCAGGAAAATTTTCCAACGGGATTTGGGTCGCCAGATACCGGTTGGCCAACTGTGACATGCCGCGGGCATCCATGACCCCGCCGGGAGCGGGCATCCAGATCATCAGGCATTGACCGGGCTTTTCCCCGGGTGGCGGCGCAATGCGGGGGTATTTGGTGCTGACGATCCGGGCATGAGGAAACGCGCTTCGTAAATTTCCAGCCAGATCGTGGGGGAAATAATAGGCGAAGATGGTTCCGCCCTTGAACCCAATGTCCCGGATTTTCAATCCGATGTCCTTGTAAGGCACCAGCAACTGGCAGCGTTTACAACGCAGTGGTTCGCTGATGTATTTGCCAACCATGCCGCCAACCAGCAGGATGGCGATGACGACAAGGCTGGCGCCGTAAATCCGGGGCTGTCCGGACCCGTCGAGCGACGGTTTCATCCAGGCAAAGAAAACCACGGGGAACGGAATCAGCACAAACATGTAATGGGCGCGAATTTTGGTGACGCCAAATAACAGGACCGCAGCGGTCAGGATTGCGATCACCGTAAAAATATAGATCGCCAGAAATTTTGCCGCGGGTGGGATATATTGGTGTTTCCTGAACCGCTGGCGAAATGGGTGCCAAAAAATGATCAATAGAACCAGCCATAGCGGCGATAGGAACCCGAATCCCGAACTGAACGCGCTAGCCGTGCCCTTGAGACGTGTTGAAAAAAAACCGGCTCCCCCGTTTACTTCAAATTTCCCGGAAACCGCAGTGCCGATGACGTCGGATTGCTGCAGCAGCCAGTGGACATGCGCCGTCAGAATTAGCGCGGCGACAAACAGCGCGGCCAGCATATTGGGATTCAGGATACGGGGGCGGAATGGGCGGTAAATGAGCCCGGCGATTACCATTGCGAGCGCCGCCAGCCCAAAGGTGTATTTTGACAGAATGCCCAGCCCGAGTACGCTGCCGAATAGGGCATACATGAGCACCCCACCTTTGTCGGGAAGGCGCAGAAAAACAATCAGCGCGGCCAGAATGAGGGGGGTCGCCAGAACCGTGTGGCTGTAGGACAGCACCGCATCCCAGGCAACGTAATAGAGCCATAGTGGCGATAGGGCGGCAAGGATCGCCAGGCGGCGGTCCTCTATGATGGGGCGTCCCAGTACGTAAAGAAAATGAAATATCAGCCAGTAGGCCGGAAACTTGATCAGTGACACCGACCAGATTTCGACCCCGACCAGCTGCTGAATGGCGATCACCAGCCAGGTATAAAGTGGCGGATTGACCACATCGTATCCGCCGCGCAAAACCTGCGAAAACAAAAGCTGTTCGGCATCGTCGGTTGGGGCGCCGGGATACAGCAGGCCGCGGACAATGAAATGAGCCAGGACGACGACGCTCAGCAGTCCATAAAAGCGACCGGGCGTAGATATCGCCCGCTCAAGGCAGGCAAGTGCGCGCATTGGTGTTGCGGAGGGATTGAGCATTCCTGCCTTAAGATCTGAGTTTCATTGCCTCACATTCATACCCGGCTGATGCCGGTTCGAAAAGCCCTGGGCCGTAAGGGGCCGCGCTGTACTTTGTCGCCCGGGAGAATTATGGTCTGCCCATGATTATGGAACCCGAAGTCTATCTTGGATTTTGTCTGGCAACCGCGTTGCTGATTCTCATGCCGGGGCCGATCGTCACGCTGACGGTCGCCAACAGCCTGCGGCACGGATCGAAAACCGGGCTCCTGACCACCGTCGGGGCGACGACCGGTTCCGCCGTGTTACTTGGCGCGGGCGCCCTTGGCATGGCCTGGGTGCTGGAACTGCTGTCTGACTGGTTTTCCTGGTTGCGCGTGATCGGGGCCGTCTACCTGATTTATCTGGGTATCCGCCAGTGGCGCGAAGCCGTTCACGGGCTGGAGGACATGAAAGCCGACAAACGTCCGGGTCGGGAGGTCATGCTGCATGGTTTTGTTGTCGCCATCACCAATCCCAAGACGATCCTGTTCTACGCTGCGTTTTTCCCGCAGTTCATAAACCTGTCGCAACCGACCGGACCACAGTTGCTGGTCATGAGCCTGACATTCCTCTGTATCGCCATTACGATAGACAGCAGTTATGCCTTTCTGGCGGGTCGCCTGCGCCCGTGGCTTCAGGGCGGAAACCGTGGCCGCATGCGCAACCGGATTACCGGCACGCTGCTGATCGGTACAGGACTGGCCCTGGCCTTCGCACGCAAACCTTGACGGCCAGAAATCTCTTCGTTACGGTCTTTGACATGAAACAAACAACAGACTTCTATCTGACAGCAATTGAGGCCGCCCTCCTTCTTAGCGGCCCGGTGTCCTAGGGGACGCCGGGGGTTACCCGTATCCGCCTTTTGTTTTGTCAGTTTAAGTTGTCTGTGATGATCCCGAATTTCGTACGCTCTTGTTTTTGCACCCACCGCACCCTGCCTGCGGTTGAATTCGAACTGCGACTTATGGACGGTTGCCGGACCTGATGCGGTCTTCCGGTAGCCGTAACGCACCGCCTTATCTCAACTCAGTATTCTAATTTTCGGCACCTCTTAACGGACGGCCAGCAGGAGACATCTAATGAACACGTTCAACCCCGGCAATAAATATGCACCCTTTCATTCCATTGACTTGCCCGACCGGCAATGGCCCGGCCGCGTGATCACGAAAGCGCCAGTCTGGTGCTCTGTAGATCTGCGCGATGGTAATCAGGCGCTGATCGAACCCATGGGGCCGGAACGCAAACGGCGCATGTTCGAACATCTGGTCAAAATCGGTTTCAAGGAAATCGAAATCGGATTCCCGGCGGCCTCACAGACCGATTTCGATTTCGCCCGCGAGATCATCGAAAACGACATGATCCCGGATGACGTGACCGTGCAGGTCCTGACCCAGGCCAGGGAAGAACTGATCGCGCGTACGTTCGAAGCGATCCGCGGGGCCAGAAGCGCCATCGTTCACTTGTACAACTCGACCTCGACCCTGCAACGCCGTGTGGTCTTCAATTCCGACAAGGACGGGATCACAAAAATCGCCGTTGAAGGGGCGAAAATCGTCAAGAAACTGGCTGATAAAACACCCAGCGACGAGAAGATACTTTATCAGTATTCCCCGGAAAGTTTCACCGGCACGGAACTGGATTACGCCAAAGAAGTTTGTGAGGCGGTGATGGATGTCTGGCAGCCGACACCTGAAAACAAGGTTATTTTCAACCTGCCGGCGACGGTCGAGATGGCGACACCCAATATCTATGCCGACCAGATCGAATGGATGGACCGCAGTATTAAAAATCGCGATTGCGTTGTCCTGTCGCTGCACCCACACAATGATCGGGGCACCGGGGTCGCCGCCGCCGAACTGGGCGTTATGGCCGGGGCAGACCGCATTGAGGGCACGCTGTTTGGCAATGGCGAACGCACCGGAAATGTCGATGTGGTGACGCTCGCCATGAACATGTACACGCAGGGAATTGCCCCTGATCTGGATTTTTCCGACATCAGCGAGGTCATGCGGGTCGCCGAACACTGTAACCAATTGCCCGTTCACCCGCGCCACCCTTATGTGGGGGACCTGGTCTTCACGGCTTTTTCCGGATCGCACCAGGACGCCATCAAGAAGGGGTTTCAGGCCCGGGAAAAGGCCAATTCAGAAATCTGGGAGGTGCCCTACCTGCCGATTGATCCGGCGGATGTTGGGCGGTCCTACGAATCCGTCATTCGCATTAATTCACAATCGGGCAAGGGCGGCGTCGCCTATGTCATGGAAACGGATTATGGCATCGAAATGCCACGACGCCTGCAAATCGAGTTCAGCCGGGTCATCCAGAGTCAGGCCGATGACGGGGGACTTGAGCTGTCCTCCGAAGACATCTGGACGGCTTTTGAACGAACCTATCTGACCACGGCGGGACTCTATGGATTTCATCAGTACCGCACGGTGCCGGATACTCACGCCAGTGAAATTCGCAACCTGACGGCGGTCATTTCAGATGGCGGCCGTCAGGTGGAAATTACCGGCAAGGGCAACGGCCCAATTGATTCGTTCATCGACGCCTTCACGTCCTCAACCGGTCATTCGATCAAGCTGGTTGATTACCATGAACACGCCATCGGGCGCGGCGCCGATACACAAGCCGTGGCTTTCGTCGAGGTGGAAGTCAATAACAGCCCGGCTCTGTTCGGCGTCGGCAAGGATGCCAACATCACGGAAGCGTCCCTGAAGGCGGTTATCAGTGCCGTCAACCGGGTGCTCGCGTAGGACAGGCGCGCGGCGCAGGCTGTCAGCGCTGCGCCGTCTGCCAGTTTTCGGCCTTGTAGACCGCCGCTGTTGAGGTGGGCAGGGGATCACGACCGGCGATGACGTCGGCGGCTTTTTCGGCCAGCATGATGGTCGGGGCGTTCAGGTTGCCGCTGACGATGCTGGGCATGATGGAGGCATCGACGACACGAAGCCCGTTGATGCCGTGGACTTTCAGGTCCTCATCAACAACCGCTTCGGGGTCATCGGCGATACCCATCTTGCAGGTGCAGGAGGGGTGATAGGCGCTTTCCCCCAGTTCGCGGATGAAGGCGTCAATTTCGTCGTCGGTCTGGACGGCTGGCCCCGGTGCCAGTTCGTCACCCCGGAACGGTTTGAAGGCGTCCTGGGCCATGACTTCGCGGGTCAGGCGGACGGCGGCGCGCATTTCCTTGCGGTCCTGTTCCGTCGACATGTAATTGAACAGGATCGACGGGTGGTCACGGGGGTCGCTGGAACGCAGTTTGACTCGGCCCCGACTGGTTGCCCGCATGGGACCGACATGGGCCTGATAACCATGACAGGTTGCTGACGACGCGCCATCGTAAGACACCGCCATAGGGAGGAAGTGATACTGCAAATCCGGGTGCTCAACCCCGGCTTCACTGCGGATAAACCCACCCGCTTCGAAATGGTTGGTGGCGCCGAGGCCGGTTTTTTTCACTATCCATTCCATACCAATTAACGCTTGGCGGATTGGGTTTGTGGCTGAAAAGAGGGTGATCGGCTGGGTACAGGCCATCTGCACATAAATTTCCAGATGGTCCTGTAAATTCTGGCCGACGCCTTTCAGGTCCTGAACCACATCAATGCCGTGTTCCTGCAAATGATCACCATCACCGATGCCCGACAGCATTAATATCTGCGGCGAATTGATCGCGCCGCCGCACAGAATCACTTCGCGCCGGGCATGAACGGTTTTCGGGTCCTTGCCGTGAACCAGATCGACCCCGGTGGCGCGGCCGTCCTCAATGATGATTTTGTTAATAAAGGCGCGGATGTGAACTTCCAGATTATTGCGGTAAAGCACCGGGCGCAAATAGGCGTTGGCGGTACTTTCGCGTTTGCCGTCGCGGGTGGTCATCTGCATGTGGCCGAAACCTTCCTGCTGATAACCATTGGCGTCATCGGTATGCGGATACCCGGCCTGAATTCCAGCCTGGATAAAGGCGTCATAGAGCGGGTTTTTACACGGACCGTCGGTGACATGCAGCGGGCCGGAAGCGCCGCGGTAGTCGTCTTCGCCGTGTTCCCAGGTTTCGGCCTTTCTGAAATAGGGCAGGCAGTTGGCGTAAGACCATGTGGGCAGACTGTTTCCGGCCCAGCGGTCGTAATCCAGGGCATTGCCGCGCACATAACACATGCCGTTAATGGAGCTCGACCCGCCCAGCACCCGGCCGCGCGGACAATACATGGAGCGTTCATTCATAAAAGGTTCGGGATCGCTGTTGTAATACCAGTTATATTTATCGTCGGCCAACGGCCAGGCGAAGGCCGACGGCATCTGGATGAAGATGGAGTTATCCATGGGGCCTGCTTCAAGCAACAGTACACTGACCGCTTCGTCTTCGCTCAACCTGTTGGCGAGGACGCTGCCGGCCGACCCGGCGCCGATGATGATGTAGTCGTATTCGCTTTTGTCAGGCATGGGTGGTCTCCAGAGCCGAGGGGATCAGGTGGGGGGTTAGCAGGGCGCGCACATGGTTTTTGGCAATCACTGAAAGCTGCCCGGCGTCGATGGTTTCTTTTGCGAGGGCACTGTTCAGCCACAAGCCGTCCATCAACGCCGCCAGACCGAAGGCTGTATCAGTCGCCGTCGTGGCAGGGACGAGGGATTTCAACTCGTGACGAAGGTTTGAGCGCAAGCGCGACGCATTGATATCACGGAGCCGCCTGAGGCCCGGGTTGTGGACGGCCTGCGCCCAGAACGCCAGCCAGGCCCCAACGGTTGTGGTGTGGAATTGATCGGTGGTGAAGTTGCCGTCAATGACCGCGTCGATCCGTTCCCATGGCGTTGAGGCCAGTTCCAGGCGGTTGATGACTGATCGGCTGAGTTGGGAGAGCAGGTTGCGCATGGCGGCTTCCAGCAGGGCGTTTTTGTCGGCGAAATAGTGATGCACGATGCCCGGGGAGACGCCCGCCCGTTTGGCGATCCTGATCACCGAAGCGTCGGCAAACCCAAGTTCGCCGATTGTCGCAATTGTCGCGCCGATTAACTGGCCCCGGCGGACCGGCTTCATTCCCATTTTGGGCATGCGGGCGTCCTTGTAATTTATCGTGGAAAAGGAATATGGGCGAATTTTTCGAAGTCGTCAATTAATATTGGTCAATCAACCAATAAAAATAAAAAACAATCTATATAACAAAGGTTTATACAGAAATTTTTGATTATATCCCGCCGAGGTGTTTGGCGGGTAAGTTGTGGTGTCCGGGCGGATTTGGTATCAATGTATGATGTTGATCAGAACAGACAGTGTCGGCCTTCCATGAGTTCAAAAAGTGCCCTTGGAGAGACGCTTCGGCGGCGGCGCCAGGATCGCAACCTGACGCTTGACCAGTTGGCGAGCCAGAGTGGGGTCAGCCGCTCCGCCATTTCCAAAATTGAACGCGGCGATAGCGGGGCCACAACCCCAGTGCTGGGAAAACTCGCGGAAGCCCTTGATCTGTCGATCTCACAACTCATCGGCGGTCGGCAAAAAGATCAGGTCGTTCATATCCCGTCCGCCGCTCAGCCGGTATTTCTGGAAAAAGACACTGGTTTTGAGCGTCAATCCCTGTCGCCGCTGTATCGGGGGCAGGGCGTCGATTTCGTCCTGAACCGCCTTCCGCCCGGCACCAAAACCGGGCCGTTTCCCTCCCATCGTCATGGTGTCGAAGAACATCTGTATGTGACCAAAGGCCGCCTGAAAGTGACACTCGATGATGAAGCGTATTCCCTCAGGACCGGAGACTTTCTGCTCTATCAGGGCGACCGCAGCCATACCTTCGAGAATTTGGGTAATTCAGTTTGTGAATATTTCATCGTCGTTGACAGTACGCGTTTGAAGTAGAGGGACCGGTCGCGTGACGGCAGGGTTACATGATGACACACACCCAATCATACATCATTTGTGCGACCCCCAGAAGTGGCAGCACGCTATTGTGCGACCTTCTCGCTGACACAGGCGTGGTGGGGCATCCTGACTCGTTCTTCCGGCGTCAATCAATTCCCTGGTGGGCGCAACACCTCAATGTGTCAGTCGCAAAATGGGGCGACGGGTACGAATTTGATCAACCCTATTTGGCAGCCGTGCACAAGCATGGCGCTGGCAAGACCCAGATTTTCGGTATGCGCCTGATGTGGGAGAGCGTCGATGACCTGTCGAAAAGGCTCGGGTTGCTTTACCCGGGCCTGCCAAGTGACAGCGCCCGATTCCAAGCTGCTTTTGGGCCGCCGGTCTATGTTCATCTCTCACGCGAAGACAAAATTGCCCAGGCCGTCTCCCGCCTCAGAGCGGAGCAGACGGGTTTGTGGCACGTTGCTGCCGACGGTACCGAACGTGAGCGACTTAAGCCTGGACAGACTCCGATCTATGATGTCCGAGGTCTGTCAGAATACGTGGCAGAGCTAGAGAAGCACGACGCAGCGTGGGCAAGCTGGTTTGTTCGGCAGAAAATCCAGCCGGTGCGCCTCACCTATGAGGCGCTTTCTGCTGATCCTCAGGCCACGCTGGCGACCGTGTTGCCCGCCCTCGGCCTGGACCCGGCTATCGCGGCAACCGTCGAACCCCGAACAGCGAAATTGGCGGATCGTGAGAGCCGCGAATGGGCGTCTCGTTTCCGCGCGGAATGACCCATTTTGCCTACATAATTTTTCAGGCACATTTTGAGGTCGCATTGACTCAGATTAGATAATTCTCTAATAATAGAAAAAATCTACTATTTGATAAATTCAGGATCGGTTTTCGAAAGGGCAACGCCAATGAAACTACGCTCAATCTCCGTGATCGTGCAGGACGTTCTGAGTGAAGGCGGGCGGGTGCTGTCGTCGCCGTGCCGACGGGTTGCCGCCTGTGGTGTTGTGCACAATCCTTATGCGGGCAAAGCGCCAGTCGATGATTTTTCCGAACTTGTGGATATGTCCGTCGAAGCCGGGGAAATCCTGACCCGACGCGCACTCGACGCTTTGGCTGATCTGAAACCACGGGGTTATGGCAAAGGAGTCATCGTTGGTTCCAATGGTGACCTGGAACACGGGGCGGCGATGATCCATGTTCGTGTCGGCTTGCCGATGCGCCAGTTGGCCGGTGGCGGCCCGGCGCTGATTCCGGGCAACGCCAAGGTCGGGACTCTGGGGACATCAATCGATATTATTTTCGGTGGCATGGAAGACAGCTGGGATTATGATGCCATGGATACGATGACGGTCAGTGTGCCAGACGCGCCCAAGCCAGATGAGATCGTACTGATCATCGCCTTTCTGGGTGGGACCCGGCCCAATGCACGGATCAAGGGCAACCCGCCTGAGCAGGTTGCGGCGCTGGTCGGGAAACTGCGTCAGTCCCGGGCCCAATGACAAGTAGGGAGAATAAACAATGCGTATCCTGATTCTCGGCGCCGGGGGCATCGGCGGTTATTACGGCGGGCGGCTGGTTGAGGCCGGAAAGGGGGACGGGCACGGCGCACGCGCCGAGGTGACGTTCCTTGTGCGTCACGCGCGCGCCGAACAACTGGCCCGCGAGGGTCTGGTTATTGAAAGTCCCTGTGGCGATTTTCGGCAAGGTGTCAACACCATCACGACCTGCGAAGGCGTCAAACCGCCCGATATTATTTTTCTCACCTGCAAAGCCTATGCCCTGGATGGGGCGCTTGATGCGATCTCACCCTGCGTTGGTCCGGAAACGGTGATCCTGCCCTTGCTGAACGGAGTCGCCCATTTCCACACCATCGAACAACGCTTTCCAGATACGGTCGTCTGGGGGGGAACGGCGCATATCGCCGTGACGCTGGATTCGAATGGCGCGATCAAACATCTCAACAAACTGCATATGCTGATTTTCGGCCCGCGTAACGGCGAAAAACTAGAAGCGGCGGAGGGGCTGCTGGCGGCGTTCGCGCCGACGCCCGTCGATGCGCGGTTAAGCCACAACATTGTTCAGGCCCTTTGGGACAAACTGGTTTTTCTGGCGACGCTTGCGGGCGGCACCTGCCTGATGCGGGCCAGTATCGGCATGATCGTTGAAACATCCCATGGACGGGAGTTGATCTTGGCCCTTTTGGAAGAGTGCCGGGCGATTGCCGGGGCCGAAGGATTTGCCCCTGATGCAGACCGAATGGCGCGTTACCAAGATCAACTGACCGAGGTGGGGTCTTCATTCACATCTTCGATGCTGCGCGATATTCAACGCGGCGGGCCCACAGAAACCGAGCACATCATCGGCGACATGGTCTCAAGGGCGCTGAAGCATCAGATTTCGGCATCGGTGCTCAGGGCCGCCTATACCCATCTGCAAATCTACGAAGCACAGCGATCCTAAAATGAACGCCGCGGCGGTCTGATCTGCGTTGTTATTGGCCGCGACTTCTGTTCAGGTAGCGGTTCTGAACGGCATCGGCGGAAAAAACATGGCCATTCGCGGTATCCTTTTTGACAAAGACGGCACCCTGCTGGATTTCAACGCGACGTGGGTTCCCATCAACCGCACGGTGGCGCGGGTCGTCGCCAATGGGGATGAGGCGCTGGCGCTACGCCTGCTGGAGGCCGGGGGGCAGGATGACGCCGCCGGAACCGTCAAACCCGGCTCATTGCTGGCGGTCGGCAATACCCGTGAAATCGCCGACGCCTGGGCGCAGTTGATACCGGATCACGGACACCCTGATCTGGTCAGCGTCATGGACGAAATCTTTCAGCGCGAGGGGGCGATGACCTCGGTGCCGGTTGACGGGCTGACGGATACGGTCGGGACGCTGAAGTCCCATGGCTTGACGCTGGGGATCGCCACCAGCGACAGCGAAGCAGGGGCACGGGTAACCCTGACCCCCTTTGATGTTTTAACCCATTTTGATTTCCTCGCCGGATACGATAGCGGCTTTGGTCACAAACCCGGCCCCGGCATGGTTCACGGATTTTGCGCCTCCTGTGACCTGCAGGTTCACGAAGTCGTGGTGGTCGGCGACAATCGCCATGATCTTGAAATGGGCAGGAACGCCAACGCCGGCATGGTCGTCGGCGTGCTCAGCGGCACCAGCGCCCGAGGTGACCTGGAAACCCTGGCCGATCATGTCATGGAGGATATCGGCGGGCTGGAAGCGTTGTTGGGGTTGGGCGCGGTTGTCAATTTAGCTTAGAGAGTGGGTGTGAATTATGGGTGCCAGCTTCTTTTCAGATTGATCCAAAGTGGAAATCAGTCCACTCAATCTCTGTAATCCCTCATGCCCGGACTTGATCCGGGTATCCACGTGGTCATGGTGTGCATCGCATTCAAGAAATACACTCCCGCCCATGGCAAACGCCTGGGTTTACATTCTGACCAACAGACCGAACGGCACCCTCTACATCGGCGTAACCAAAAACTTGCCCCGCCGCATCTGGGAGCACCGGAAAGGTCGCGCTGACGGGTTCACAAAAACCTATGGCCTGAAACGGTTGGTCTACGCTGAACCCTATGGGTCCATCGCCACCGCCTTTCAAAGAGAGAAGGCCCTCAAACACTGGTCACGGGCCTGGAAGGTAAACCTGATCCTGGAGGACAATCTCAATTGGGACGACTTATACGACCAATTGAGCTAAGTGCGTGGATACCCGGATCAAGTCCGGGTATGAGGGGTGGAGGGATTACGAGAACGTAGAAACAGGGCCGCTCTTGTGCCGATACCGATCAGAGTTTTTCAGTGGTCATTTCGGCGGAAGGTGACCCATAACGGTCCTCGTTACGCGATACGTGCTCTATGGCTGCTCCAGTTCTACGACGTTTCCCTCTGGATCACGCACATAGACACATAGAATAGGGGCTTCCTCAGTCCCCAAATTGGTTATCTGACCAAGCGGCGTTCCTCCCGATTTGATGACTGCGTCGAACGTGGCATGGATGTCGTCTACTTCGAAAGATATGTGCCCATAGCCAGGCTGATTTACAGATGGCGTTGGGCGATCCTGCATGTTCTTGTACTGAAAAATCTCTAGGAACGGCCCGTCTACGCCGGGCAGGCTCAACCATGCTGCATAGATCTCTGAGTTGGGGACGCCATTGCCCTGAGATATAAGCTCGCCAGACACGTTCCAACGTTCAACAGTGTCCTTACAGCCGAAGACCGCTTTGTAAAAATCCGCAAGGCGATCAGTATCGCGTGCAACCATGCTTACGTGGCCGAACTTCATGTATTACTCTTCCAACGCTGGACAACGATTTTGGTTGAGAATAATGGCGCATGGGCCGTGCGTGAACAAGATGGCTCACAGGAATTTGGCGCAGCCTGCGCCTTGACGTCCGGAGTTGGCTAAAAACCCTATCAAATCACACCCCCATCCCTGACCGGATCAGTGCAGCAAACAGACGACCTGACACCACTGGTTCCTTCGGCGGGTTATAGCGAAAATTTCCCGGAAAATTCAGCCGTCCTATTCAGGGCGTTTTGCGAGTACCATTTTGACAGACGAGGTGGAATAGTGTCCAACAGATGAGATTGCCTCTAGAAATGCTTCCGTAACCTGACGGAATCGCTTAGGGCCAAGATAGACTTGCATGCTGCGCATGCGCTCGAAACGGTTTGTCCAGGCGTTCAGGATTTTAGTTGAGGCTTTGCCGTCAAAGGCCAGTTCCTGATCCTTCCAAGAATGCTCGGACATGACGGTTAAGCCGACGGTCTCACAAAAATCGCGTAAACGACGGCCCATGCAGAAATCATAATGACCCTGTGTGCGTGCATGATCCATGAATTCCCTGAAGGTGATCTGGACATCCTCCGGAAGCGGGTGGTGTCCTGTGAAGAGATCGTCAACCTCGACAAGTGCCAGCCAGCCGCCGGGTACGAGGCAAGCTACCCATCGTTCCAGCACCGGCGCAAACGTCGGGAAATAGGCGGCTGTGAAACTTGACCACAGGCCATTCGCCGGGGAGAGGCCAGAAGTATTGAAATGCGTGAGGTCGGCATTTATAAATTCACAGTTTGACGGGCACAGGTGACGGGCAGACTCAAGAAAACTGTCGTCCTGATCAATTCCAATAACCCGTTCACAGCGCGACGCTAGGCGGTTACTTATCAGGCCCGGACCACAGCCCAAATCAAGAACGGTCTGATTTTTTTCAATCGGCAGCTGGCGGATCATGGCCTGCCAATCGCGCCACTGATCCTGAGCCTGATAATCTTCAAGAATACCCATCCGCCATTATCACGGCATTTACACGACCCCCGCAACAGATATGGTTGTCGTCAAGCGCTTCCGCCTAGGGCGTAAACTTGCCAATCCGTTTGCCGGACTAGACGGCTCAATCCTGTTGGCGTATGTGTTGGTCGGTACGAAGATTTTGACGGGGACTTTCCGATGAGTTTTATTGCCGAACGCATGGGCCGGTTTGAGCCGACCGCCAGTTCCGTCGCCACGGAAAAAGCCCGTGAGCTTGCCAATCAGGGCCGCGATGTCATCGCGCTCAGTCAGGGGCAGCCGGATTTCCCGACGCCCGACAACGTCAAGGAAGCGGTCATCCGCGCCATGGAGCGCAACGAGACCGGCTATACGCCGACCGCTGGCACGGCGGCGATGAAAGAGGCCATCTGTTTCAAGTTCAAGCGCGACAACAATCTGACCTATTCAGACGATCAGGTAATGGCCGGAAACGGCGGAAAACAGATCATTTTTTCAGCCATGGTCTCGACCATCGAGGCGGGTGACGAAGCGATCATCACCGCCCCCTACTGGGTCGCCTATCCCGACGTGGTCCGGTTCGTTAAAGGGGTGCCGGTGTTCGTTGAGTGCGCCGAAGAACACAACTTTAAAATTCAGCCCGATCAACTGGAAGCGGCGATCACGCCCCGGACCAAATGGCTGTTTTTGAATTCGCCCAATAATCCCTGTGGCGGGGTCTATTGCGCCGATGAGCTCCGCGCGCTCGGCGAGGTATTGCTGCGTCATCCACAGGTTTACGTGCTGACTGATGATATTTATGAGCACATCATTTTTGACGGCATAAAGTTCGTCACCCTGGCCGAAGTCGTGCCCGAGCTTTACGGGCGGACGCTGACGGTAAACGGTGTGTCCAAGGCCTATTCCATGACCGGCTGGCGGCTGGGATTCGCCGGGGGGCCAAAGCACCTGATCGCCGCCATGACCAAGCTGCAAAACCAGAATACCGGCAACCCGTGTTCGATCTCACAAGCCGCCGCCATCGAGGCCCTGACCGGTCCCCAGGATTACGTGCCCCAACGGGCGGCGGAATTTCAGGCAAGGCGGGATCTGGTAGTTGAGTTGCTGAACGACGCGGCCGGGCTGACCTGCACCAAACCGGAAGGGGCATTTTATGTGTTTCCCAACTGTTCCGGCCTGATCGGACGCCGCCCGCCGGACGGTGACGCCATCAAAACCGATAAGGATGTGGTCATGTATCTGCTCAATGCGGTCGGCGTCGCCGCTGTTCATGGCGCGGCCTACGGTCTGTCGCCCTATATTCGCCTGTCAACGGCAGCCAGTACGGAAGACCTGACGGAAGCCTGCCGCCGTATTCAAACGGCCTGTCAGGTCTTGGGTTAGGAGGACGGGAAATGTTTGAAGGGTTTGAAACGCATCGCATTAAAACATCGGGTGCAGAAATCAACTGTCTGAAAAGGGGCGACGGGCCGCCGCTGCTGCTGCTTCACGGCTATCCGCAAACCCATGCCATGTGGCACAAGGTCGCCGAACGCCTGGCCGAACGCTACACCGTGGTGTTGGCGGATTTGCGGGGGTATGGCGACAGCTCCAAACCCAAAAGCGATGATACCCACACACCTTATTCCAAACGCGAAATGGGGCGGGATCAGGTCGAAGTCATGGAACACCTGGGGTTCGATACGTTTTATCTGGCAGGGCATGATCGTGGGGCCCGGGTCGCGCACCGGTTGACGCTGGATCATCCGGACAGGGTCACAAAACTTGCCATCCTCGATATCGCGCCGACGCTCGCCATGTATCGCAAAACCGATGAGGCCTTTGCCCGCGCCTATTACCACTGGTTTTTCCTGATCCAGCCGGAACCCTATCCTGAACGCATGATCGGCGGCGACCCGGAATTTTTCCTGCGCACCAAATGCGGATTGCTGGGTGGGGCGGCTGGCACCTTCAGTGATGAGGCCATGGACGAATACGTGCGTTGTTTCAAAAACCCGGAAACCATTCACGCCACCTGCGAAGATTACCGCGCTGCGGCAACCATCGACCTGGAGCACGACGAAGCCGATCTCGATAAAACGATCGAATGCCCCGTTCTGGTGCTGTGGGGCGCCAAGGGTGTCATCGAACGCTGCTTCGATGCGCTGGCCGAATGGCGCGAACGGGCCAGCGATGTGCGCGGTCACAGCCTGCCGGGGGGGCATTATCTGGCGGAAGAATTGCCGCAGGAGACGGCAGCGGCGTTTGAAATCTTTTTTCAACCCGAGGCGTAGGTGTCTTCCATCCGCTACGATATGCCACTCTACCGTCCGCCCAGCGAAGGGGACAATCTGATCATTCAGGCGACCCTGGGGTGTTCGTCGAACCACTGTACTTTCTGTTCCATGTACAAGACCAAAACCTATCAGGCGCGCGCACTGGATTTGGTGTTTGCTGATATTGAGGCGGCGGCGCGGGGCTGGCCGACGGCGCATCGGGTATTTTTGGCCGATGGCGATGCCCTGACCCTGCCCATGGACAGCCTGCGCACCATTCTTGACAAGCTTTCCGCGACGTTGCCGAAACTGGCGCGGGTTTCGGCCTATGCAACGCCCAAAAACCTGATCGACAAATCGCTTGAAGAGCTGGCGGAGCTGAAAAAACGCAAACTGTCGCTGGTCTACATGGGCATTGAATCAGGTTCGACTCCGGTCCTGAAGAAGATTATTAAAGGCGCATCACAACGCACCCATGGCATGGCCCTGGCGCGGGCGCGCAAAGCCGGATTAAAGGTGTCGGCGACGGTAATTCTGGGCCTCGGCGGGAAGAAGGACTGGCGCACCCACATTGAAGGAACGGCGGAGCTGGTCAACGCCACGCCGCCCAACTATCTCTCGACCCTGCAACTGGGGCTGGCGGATAACGTTGTTGATGAATTCATGGCCGGACAGGACGGCGATTTCCAGATGCAGGATGACGCGGGTATTCTGGCGGAACAGGATTACCTGCTCTCATTGCTCGATCCACCGAAGCCGGTGATCTTTCGATCCAACCACGCTTCGAACTGTTTGCCGCTGGCGGGAAACCTGCCAAAAGACGCGGCCCGCCTGCGCACGGAAATTGCCGCCGCCATGGCCGGGCAACGTTATCTGAGGCCAGCATATTCGAGGAACCTTTAATCTGTTATACCGAGACTGGTTGGGCCATCTGTTGGGCGAACGTTATGTATTGGATTTGGCAGAACATCCGTGGACGCCTGTTACGGGGCATGAAATCGCCAGTGTTGCTGTTGGCGCTATTTTTTGTGACGGGCTGCGACGATAGTTCGTATTGGGGAAAATACGGTGGGTCGCCGGACGAATTTGATCAAATCCAGATCGCCTGCCAAAATTTGATCTATTTTTCGCCTCGGATAAAATCTGATGGACCTCAGCCGGATTATCATTTGAATATCCGGTTTATCAACAAGAACACTTACCCGATGACCACACCTTACACGGTTCCCTATCAATCTCTGGGAGGCGCCGAAGGGGCTTCGCCGACCGAAAAAGAGCGGCGCTTGGAGCAGTGTATGGTTGCCAATGGGTGGAAAAAAACGAACACAAATGCGGTCGCCCTGACCGAACCCGTTTATGCCAGAATCGGGTCAAAAAAGATAACCCATAAGGGAATTGCGACAGGCTATCTGGACCGAACAGGCACTATGAAGATGAAAACGGAGTCAGGCGAGGAATGTGTTGGGAGTTTGCGTTATTTAACCAACTGGACCGGTGACGGATCGTTCAGGTGTGATGACGGAGATAGCGCAAAAATCAAATTTCAGGGAATTTCCGGTTTCAGCGGTTATGGCGGCGGAGTCACGAAAAGAGGCCTCGTGTTCAAGTTTGTTTACGGGGTCGAGCCCGAGGATATACAGCCGTATCTGAAGTAGCCCAGGTCGTGAAATTGGCGTCTGGTCCAAGTGTGGGACCACGGCTTCTGTTTGTTTTTTTGTGATCGGGGCCGTGTTCAGCGCCCGGCGTTTCAGTTCAATTGAGAATTCAGCCGCCGCAGAGCCTTGCGGATTTCCGGGTCTTTCCCCAAGGCGTATTTGGCGATCTTGGTATCGTCATTGGCGATGTGATCGATTAGCCACCCGCGCAGGAATTTTTGAAGCGCAAGAAGCGCCTTCGGGTCGTGCCCAGCCCGCCAGTTGTCGATCAGAACCTGCACATCGGCTTCCAGGGTATGGTGGTGTTCACGGTGCGCTTCCAGATCAGGAAAATCGCAGGCCTCCATCACCGCTTCCTCCTGTCTGAAATGATGGCGCGTATAGTCGATCAGTTCTCCGATGATCATGCTCATGTCGTCATCGGCGATATTCCGATACGAGATCTTGTTTAGCAGCGAGATAATGACCCTGTGGTCTTCGTCGATGGCGGCGACGCCAATCCGGAGCGCATTCCGCCATATAAACGTATCCTGGTTTGAATACAGCGGCAATTCAACCCAGAACGTGCTGCCTACACCCAGTTTGCTTTCAAACCCGATGCGGCCCGCCATGCGCTCGACAAGATGCCTGGTTACCGCCAGACCGATGCCGGTCCCCTCTCTCGCTTTCATCGGATCGGCGTTGAAACGGCGAAACATCTGAAAGACTTCGGAAAAATCTTCTTCGGCGATACCGATACCGGTATCGGCAACAGATAAACGCAGGAAGCCGTCATCGGTTTGTTGTCCGGAAACGGTAACGGTCCCGCCATCCTTGTTGTATTTGATGGCATTGGAAAGAAGATTGATCATGACTTGCTTGCATCGCATGGGGTCGGTGCGGAGGTTGATTTCCGGTCCACCGCTGAACAGGTCAACGATCTTTATGCCTCGCGGCTCCCCAAGGGGGCGTGTCAGACTGGTGCAGTCCGCAAGGGTTTTATTGGCGTTCACCTTATCCAGAGATAGGGTTATCTGCTCGGCCTCGATACTGGCCAAATCGAGAACGTTATTGACGAGTTCGAGAAGATGGTTGCCGCCGCTCAAGATGCTCTCGATGTTTGAGTTCTGTTTTGGCGTAAGCGGGTTGGTGGGATCGAACTGCATCAGTTGAGCAAAGCCCAGAACGGCGTTCAAGGGGGTTCGCAACTCGTGGCTCATTGAAGCGAGAAATTCAGATTTGGACCGGTTGGCGGCTACGGCTTCTTCCCGGGAAGCCAGCAGCTCCATTTCGGTCTGCTTGCGCTCGGCGATGCTGATGCCGCTTCCCCTGTAGCCGCGGAAAGCACCGTCGGAATCAAAGAGCGGGGCTGCGGAGATACTTACCCAAATATCGCCGCCCGGACCTTTTTGTTGGAACTCAAAACCATGAAACGGCCTGTGGGCCTCAAGGTCGGCAAGATGCTGACGCCACTTCTCCTCATTGAGGGATTCCTGATCGCTCATCAGATCGATACGGGTTTTGCCCAAGATATTATTCTTTATCCAGTTTTCAGGCAGATGGGGCTGGCCCGTAATTTCCGAGAAGCAAAGTTTTTCATCCATCTCCCAAAACCATTCGGCGGACACTGCGGCGTAATCTCGAAACCGCTGTTCGCTTTGTTCCAATCGAGAATGAGCCTGAATGCGTTCGGTTACATCGCGCGTAACTGCGATGTAACCGAGATTTTCGCCATCTGGTCCCTTGATTGTCGTTCCCAGGGTTTCCCCGACGAATATTTCACCATTTTTTCGCCGATAGATTACGTCATAAGGGGCGCTTTGCTCTTCAGCCGATTGATTGAAACGAATACGGCCCTGACGTTCGTAGTCTTCCTTGTTTTCATAAAGCAGAGATGTCGTTTTTCCCACCAGATCCTCGAGTGTGTAGCCGAACGTTTTCTTCATGCCTTTGTTGACGGAAACAATCCGGCGGTCCGTGTCGGTAAAAACGATGCCATCCGTAATGCCGTCGAAGATTGCGTTTAGCGTCGCTTCCTTTTTTTCCGCTTCCGCCTTTGTGTTACGAAGCTTCGTCTCGAACTGTTCACGTTCACGTATTTCCCGTGGCACCCATCGATGGATAAGGAGGGCAAGGACAGACACACCGGCAACGACGTTGATCAGTTTTGGAATAATGATCAGGGAAGGCCGGGACAGAAGATCGTAGACACCCTTGGGCAAGATGCCGAACATGGAATTGAAATACAGGCCAAAGTAGGCGCTTTCAAACACTGTCCGGAAGGCGTCAATCGCAAGAATGGTGAGAAGCACGCCGACGGTTCCGCCGAGAGCTTTCGAATGCCGGAGTTTGCCGAGATACAGCGCAAGAATGATCAGCCATAAAACTGTCAATATCCAGTATGAAATTGGAGTAATCAGCTGAAACATTTGGGAGGGTTCCATATTGTTGGACAGTTTGGGACGGTATCCTGTCTCGCGCGCGCTCTTGAACCAGGTTTTTCGCCTTCGACATACTGAAGATGAAAAATCACCCCACTGGCGGACGGCGAACCACTTCCGCGACCGTCATCATATTCTTATTGTATGCTCCGCTTTTTTGCGGATATTAGCAAGTCCATGCGGGAAAATTAGGCCCTCACCCTGGGTTTTCGACTTGGTCGCGTCGGTCTTCTCTTGTTTGGTGGTCATGAAAAACCCCATACCATTCGGTGGTCTTTGCAAGGCGACTGACCAAGTCAACCGGACCCCGGTGGCGTCATTCCCATGTCCCAGAACGCCGTTTCCAGGCGAGTGGCCTGGCGGAAAGTTTCGGTTAGTGAGACCAGACGCCCAGGACCGCCGCGTGTGTCCATCAGGCGGTCAAGAGTCTGCATTTCGGTCGCCGCCACGTCTTGATAGTCCTCGGACGCGTACATTTCGATCCACGCCAGATAGGGGTTGGTTTTGGTTTTGGTGTTGGGATCTTTCGCGAGCGTTTTGCCGATGACTGCGTATCCCAGCATGCACGGCGCCAGCGCAACATGCAGATCAAGCAAATCGCCCTGAAGGCCCTTTTCCAGCACAAAGCGGGTATAGGCCATGGTTTCGTTGGCCTCTGGAAGTGCCGCCATTTCAGTCTCGGTCAAGCCCCATCCCCGGCAGAACGCCACATGCAGACCCATTTCAACATCAATGATCGCCGACAGCCCTGCTGAAGCGTGGCGGATGTCATCGAGAGTATCAGCCTTGTAGGCGGCAAGCCCGTAGGCGCGGGCAAAATGAATCAGGAACAGATAATCCTGCCCCAGATAGTGACGGAAGCAGGGTTCCGCCAAGGTGCCGTCGGCCATGCCTTTAACAAACGCATGTTCCGTATAGGCCCGCCATTCATCCGCGCAGGCGTCACGGAGCGTGCCGAACAAGCCAGACATTTCGAGAGTCATATCCAGTTATAAGCGTAACCGAGCAAGGCGCCGCCAAGGATAATCCGGTAAATGGCAAACGGCGTAAAGGTGGCGCGCCTGAGCCAGGCCATCATTAGAATGATGGCGATCAGGGCGGTGACCAGGGACATGCCCGCGCCGATAAATGCATCCCTGGTGAGGGCGGCATTGCCGGACTTCCACAGCTCATACCCCTTTAATGTTCCCGCCCCCATGATCGCCGGGATCGACAGCAGCATGGAAAACCGTGCCGCGTCCGCGCGTTCCATGCCAAGAACCCTTGCCGCAGTCATACATATCCCGGACCGGCTGGTGCCAGGTACCAAAGCCAGTATCTGGGCAAAGCCGATGACCAGCACTTCGCCGATACCCAGATGTTCGATCCGCCGGAGCGTCATGCCGGCCTGATCGGTGACCATCAGCAGGATGCCGAAACCCAGCGTGGTCCAAGCGATCACTTCAATGCTGCGAATGCCGTTTGGATAATAATGGTTAAGAGCAAAACCGGCAGCGATGACGGGAAGCGTTGCGATCACCAGATAACCGAACAGTTTGGCGCCTGGCCCATTGCGCCCGCGCATGACCTGGCCGATTCCACTCAGCATGCTGGCAATATCTCGCCACAGGTAAAGCATCACCGCGCCCAGCGTGCCGACATGTACGGCGACATCCAGCACCAGCCCCTGATCGGGCATGTCGAGGAATTCTGGAACCAGCACCAGATGGGCGGACGAACTTACCGGCAGGAATTCGCTCACGCCTTGGACGATGGCTAATATCGCAAGATGTAGCAGTGGCACGAATCAATCTCCCCAAGTCTTGTGGATTTTATAGCAAGTCGATGCGCTACCACAAAGCATCTTTCGCAGTTATTGGAGAAATTTCACATATGATTCTGGATAACCTTGTGAAAAGCGTCACGTAGCTGCTCGCGCCCGCTGCCATGATCTTCGGCACTCATGATCATGTCGATATCCTGACCATTCGAAGACAGGGGCATGCGCACGACGGCATAATAGGCGAGTAATCCGGATTCCAGTGGGATTTCTGTCAGAAAACCGAAAGAGGCTTTTGCGTCATACACGGATTTGTACTGCTGATAAATCATTCTGGCGTAATAGGCCGGTTTGAGGTTTAGAACCGATTTTCCCGTCAGGTCGTAGTCGTGCATGCCGGTTAAGGCGGTACCCCAGAACCGGTAGGTGAAGTCGGCTCTTTTGGTGTTAACGTTGATGATGCAGACTCTGGGAATTGTTTTCGTCGGCAAGTCCAACAGATTGATATCCACCCACGAAGGAGCAAATCGACCATTCAGTTTGTGCTGCCAGTAGTCATAAACCTTGGCCAAATCCGGGTAATCTGGGTCCCCAGGGTCGAATTGACCGTACCGCGATTCCGCTTGCACTTCGCGCCCCCTGATTCTTTATGCTGCCCGTTGTTGATGGATAGACATTGCAAGGACATGATAGCATACAGTCAAAATTAACGAACGTGGAGCAAAATGGAGTCATGAACGAACGTACCCCAATTGGCCTGCTGCTGGACTACGCGGCGGAAGGCTCATTCTCCAGTCGGCCTCACTATGCCCTGCGGACCATATATTTCGATGCGATTTGGCGGGCTGGCGGGTTGCCGATAGCCGTCCCATACATCGAGGATGCGGTTGATACGTATCTTCAGGCCTGTAACGGTTTTGTCTTTCCCGGCGGGTTCTACCCGTTTCCAGAAAAATATTACGGGAGACCGGCGATAAATAACGAGAGCCTGCACCCGCGATTTGTCTTTGAATCACGGCTGATGGACGGCATTCTCGATAAACGGATACCAGTCCTCGGTATCTGCGCGGGAATGCAGGTTATTGCCGGAGCACGCGGCGCGACGCTTCATGGTGACATCAGGCGCGACACGGAAACGGATTTCGATCACCTGAATGCCCGACCGGCGGAATACACAGCCCATGGTGTTGCGCTGACGGAAGGCAGTCTGTTGCGGCGAATTATGCAGACAGATTCGCTTCAGGTGAATACCGCCCATAACGAGAGCGTCAAGTCCGCTCCGGATGGTGTCATCGTCAATGCCGTTGCCGATGATGGCATCATCGAAGGCGTCGAACTTCCAGACCAGAAGTTTTGTCTGGGTGTTCAGTGGCACCCGGAATTCTTCGCGACACCGGGTGACCCTAATTTTAAGCTGTTTGAAGCCCTGGTCTCGGCGTCGAGTGGGCAGCAGGTATAGGTTCTTGGAAAATCTTGGTAAATTACCCGGTACGATCGGGATTGCGGGATGTGGCGCCATGGGTCTTCCCATGGCCCGGCAACTGCGTGAATCCGGTTATGACGTGTGGGGATTTGATATCCGTCCGGTGAATGATTTTGACGGGTTTCAGGACAGAATGATTGAAGACCCGGCGGAATTCGCCGGTCGTGTCGATACGGTTGTCTCGATTGTGCGGGACTGGAAACAGACCCAGGATTTATGTTTTGATGTTCAGGGGCTGTTTGGGTGCGCTGATCATCCGACGGCGCTGGTCGTCAGTTCAACCCTGTCACCGCGTGTGCTTACCTTGCTTAAAGACCGATTGCCGGATGATGTCAAGGTTGTTGATGCGCCGATGTCCGGCGCCCCGTATCGCGCCGCGACCGGGACGCTGACGTTTATGGTTGGCGGGAATGAAACGGTGGTTAATTTATTGATGCCGGTTTTCCGCGTCATGGGTCAGGATATCCATCATCTGGGGTCCGTCGGTGCCGGATTGGCCTGCAAAGTTGTAAACAATTTTGTCGCCTCTGCCGGTGTTGTCGCCGTGCGCAAGGCGCTGGAGGCGGCGGAGGCGTTGGGAATCGAGCGGGAAACCATCCTTGATGTGATGTCCAGCAGTTCCGGCGGCACGTGGTTTGGAAATAATTTTAACGCTATCGACTGGTCTGCGGAAGGGTATGATCCGCTGAATACAATGGGCATTCTGGAAAAAGACATGATGTCATTTCTTGATGCCATGGATGGCCTGTCGGACAATGATGGCGGCGTATTCGAACAGGCGATTATTGATCATTTACGTAACATGGAGGTTTTGCCCAAATGAGTCTTGATAGTTGGCGGTTCTGGGTATTCATCGCAGGCATCAGCGGTATCGTCGCCGTCGGCGCGGGCGCTTATGGCTATCACACCCTGCCCGATGAGCCAAAAATTCGCGAAGCCTTTGATATTGCGGTCCAATACCACATGTTCCATACACTGGCCCTGTTCGTTGTGGCCTGGTTGAAAAAATCGGGGGGCAGTGACCGGTCTGTCTATTGGACGACGCGCAGCGGCTGGTTTTTTCTTGCTGGTATTCTGATGTTTTCAGGGTCGCTTTATGTCTTTTGCCTGACCGGAAACAATCCCGCCCCGAGTGCCGCTCCGATCGGCGGCAGCCTGTTTTTGGCCGCCTGGGCGATGCTTGCGTGGTCGGTTATCCGAAAACCCGGAACAACGCAGGCAGACAGCTGAATTTGTCGGCGTCGGCTGGTCAGCCCTCTGACGGACTGAATAATAACAAGTTGCGCATGTCGTATTCCCAAGCATAAAAAAGCCGACCCCGTGGGGTCGGCTTTTTCCATAGGTGCAAAAAAGGTGTTCAGGCCGCGGCCCTGATTGCCGCCGCGTTGACATCGGCGTTCACCGAATCAGAAAATTTCCTGAAATTTTCTTCAAACAGTTGCGTCAGTTTTCGAGCCTGCGCGTCATAGGCGTCCTTGTCCGCCCAGGTGTTTCGCGGGACCAGAACTTCGAACGGCACGTCCGGGCAACTGTCCGGGACCAGAACGCCGAAGTTGGGGTCCGGTGTGAAGGCGGCGCTGTTAAGACGGCCGTCAAGGGCGGCGTTAACCATGGCCCGGGTGTAGGCAATCTTCATACGTTCCCCGGTGCCGTACCCCCCCCCGGACCAGCCGGTATTGACCAGCCAGCAGTTCGACCCGTGTTCGGCCATCCGCGCGCCTAGCAGTTTGGCGTAAACCGTCGGGTGACGGGGCATGAACGGTGCGCCGAAGCAGGTTGAGAAGGTTGCCGTCGGCTCGGTCAGGCCGCGTTCCGTTCCCGCTACCTTCGCCGTATAGCCGGACAGGAAGTGATACATGGCCTGTTCCGGTGTCAGTTTGCTGATCGGCGGCAACACGCCAAAGGCGTCACAGGTGAGCATGATAATGTTTCGGGGGTGTCCGGCGCGGCTGGTTTCCGACGCATTCGGCACTTCTGAAAGGTCATAGGAGACCCGACCGTTTTCCGAATAGGTTGTGTCGAAAAAGTCCAGGGTCCGGCTGACCGGGTCCATGGTCACATTTTCAATAATCGAGCCAAAGGTATAGCAGAGATCATAAATCTCCGGTTCCGCCTCATGCGTCAGGTTAATGGTTTTGGCGTAACAGCCGCCTTCGAAGTTGAAGACGCCGGTTTCGCCCCAGCCATGCTCATCATCGCCAATCAGGCTGCGTGAGCTGTCGGCGGAAAGCGTCGTTTTGCCGGTCCCCGACAGGCCGAAGAAAATTGCCGAATCCCCATTGGGGCCAACGTTTGCCGAGCAGTGCATGGGCAGAACGTCCTGCGCCGGCATCAGGAAATTCATGATCGAGAATATGGACTTCTTGATTTCGCCGGCATAAGCTGATCCGCCAATGATGATCAGCTTTTTCGCCAGATGCACCAGAATAAAGGTTCCGGATGTTGTTCCATCGGTCGCCGGATCGGCGGTCAGGCTGGGGGCCTGCAAAACAGTGAATTCGGGCTCGAAGGTTTCCAGGTCATCATTCTGAGGCTGAATGAACATGTTGCGGGCAAACAGGTTGTGCCAGGCGTTTTCGGTGACCACGCGAACTTTTAGCTGATTGGCCAGCTCGGCGCCACAATAACAGTCCTGAACAAAAACCTCTCCGCCGTTCAGGTGGGACAGCATCTTGGCGTGAACCTGATCGAACTGGGTCGGTGAAATCGCACGGTTAACGTCACCCCAGGCAATGACGTCTTTTGTACTTTCCTCTTCGACAATGAACCGGTCGTTGGGGGAGCGACCGGTGTGTTCACCCGTAAGCGCGATAAAAGCGCCGTGCGCGGTTAACTGGCCTTCGCCCCGGCGGCAGGCATGCTCAATCAATTGAGGCGCGCTTAAATTCCAGTGAGCGGTTTTCACCCCGTCAAGGTTAACATTTTCCAGGCCAAATCGGCTCGCCCGGTTTCCGACGTTTTCCACTATCGTCTCCCCTAAATATCCCTGTAAGTCATGGCAACCGCTCATTCGGTTGCCATCATTATCCAACCTGGGAAAAACGATAGCGTCGGGTTTCAGGACTCTCAATACATTGTTACGGTTTTTTTACGGAATCTCTCGCCAGGGCGGCCAGACGGACCAGTTCAGCCCGAACCTCGCCCGAATCGCTCACCGGCTCGGCGAACGCCAGTCGGGCGATCCGGTTGTTCAGCATCAGGTCGGCACCCTCGCAGTCAATGGCTGACATCCGCCAGCCCGTCCCTTTGCGCTTGAGCAATATTTTAGCATAAAGATCAACGGCTTCGGCGTGATCTTCGTTCATGTGTTGGATGATGCCTTCTTCGGCTTCGGCCAACAGCCCGGCGGCTTTTGTGTTGGACAGGAGCTCGCGCCCGCGAAACCAGACGGCGCGGGCAAAGCCGCCGACAAAGTGCGCCCGGTCCAGCGACATGCGATAAAAATTAAAATCCCCGAACGGCGCATACATCGCCGCCTGCGGGTGGCGGGCGATGAAACGGCGGGCATGGCGTGGGGCTTTGGTTTTCTTTATGGTGCCCAGCAGGGTTACGCGGGGACCGGTCTGTGGTTTTAGCCGAGTCGAGGTACGCTCGATCAGCAGCGACGCGCGAGGCTCGGACTTAAGGTTGCGCGCATGATCGGACAAATCCGAGAACAAGAACAGCGGGCTGCCATCCAGATCAGTGGCGAACGTCACCAATGACCCATACGGCCATCCGGCATGGGTCCCGATGGCGGTTGACAGAGCGCCGGAACGCCCACCGCGGAGCAATTGATGAGAAAGGCCAACGGCTTCCGGTTTACTAAGGGCCATGTCAATCGCTCCTGTGTTGGATGTGTTTACCCGCCTGAGCTACGCCGGGTCCTCTTCGCGCTCGTAAAAGGTTCCGCACAGCCATCCCAGCATAACCCAGAAGATGGCCGATGTGACCAGTGAGGCGGCGACAAATTGCGCCGCCAGTTCCGGTGGCACGTTACCACCGATATCTTCCGGATGTGGCGCGCCGACCACATGTGGCAGGGCGATGATCACCATTCCCAGCAGGCTGTAGAACCAGCCACCGCGAAAGACCATCAGCCACAACCCCAGCGCCGTGCAGCCTGATGCGGCGAACCACCATGCTTGACGGGCCGAAAGTTCAGCCGCCATTGACCCCGGCAGTTCTGGCGGCAGGCCGAGGCCTGGCGCCAGCGCGACGATGGTGAATCCGGCTATACCCCATATCACACCTTGGCGTCCGTCTATCGGTTTGCCGTAAAGCACAAAACAGGCAACCAGAATCAATGCGAATCCGACACCCGTGATGATGTTGGACAGGCTCGTAAACGCCACGCGCTCAATACCTTCTTGTGGTGCCCAGTCTTCTGCCACGGCGTCGCCATGAGACTGACCTGCGTGGGCCAGAATGAACGTTGCCGGTAAAAATGCTGTCGTCCGGTTGTCCCCGGTAGCGTCGGCGTTTTCATAGTTTTCGGCATGCAGGATCAGCGGCGTGGTGGTGAATTCCTGTACTATGGAGATTCCCAAGCCGGAAAGGACCCCCGCGAAGATCGCGACGGTCAGAATTTTCCTGAGCATGTTTCCCCCTTAGTGGCAGGGAAAGGCGAAGGCGTGCCGGGCGTCGTGGGTGGCGTTGTGAACCGTATTGGAATGTGCGAATCCAACACCAACAATCATGAAGGCACCAATCAGCAAGGCCAGTGCGGCGGGAGCGACACGGCTTGAGTCGAGAGCGATTGTATTGGCGCTAACAGCTTTAACTTTGGAAACCATATTTTCTAACTCCTTTTGGAACACCCCGTTCCAGATAAGATACATTGACCACGTGCGGTTGGTCTCCTGGCTTGCGGATCATTGTCAGCGCCCGGCCTTCCCGGTTTCCCAGTGGCTCGCGGGGGACGCTCACTCTCCGCTCACAGTTGCGGGGGCAGCCACGGCTTGGGTCCCTGATTGGGTCGACCCCTCCGTATTCCCATTTCAGCCCCCAGCTCTGTCGCTGTTCAGCGGGGCACCACGCAAAGAATATAGTAGGAGGGTACGGGTCGGGTCAATCGGTGAATATTGAAAAAAGATGTGACCTGACTTGACGCCGGTGTTTGTCTTGCCCATTAACGCCTGCATCCACATATTAACGATCACCCGCTCTTTCTCTTACAGGACATAGTCTTTGGCCCGATCCAGTGCAGTGTTTGACCGCCCCAAAGGTCGGAATTTACGGTATTTATCGCGAACGGCGGGTTTTCTTAAACCCTACTGGCGCCATGGTATCGGGGCGGTTGTCGCCTTATGCGTGACCGCGCTGGCGATATTGGGGCTGGGGCAGGGCCTTCGCGCGCTGATCGACAATGGGTTTTCCAACGGCAATTCAGCGGCGCTGGACCGTGCGCTCTATCTGTTGCTGGGTTTGTCCGTCGTCATGGCGCTCGGCACCTCAGCCAGGTTTTATCTGGTCTCATGGTTGGGCGAACGGGTCATTGCTGATTTGCGAAAAGCCGTATTTGACCGTGTGCTGGTGCTGCATATCGGGTTTTTTGAAACCACCCGAACCGGCGAAGTCCTATCGCGCCTGACCACCGATACGATGTTGTTGCAATCGGTCATCGGTTCATCCGCATCGATCGCGCTGCGTAATGCGCTCAATCTGGCGGGCGGCATGGTCATGCTGTTCGTCACCAACGCCCGGCTGACCGGACTGGTGTTGCTGGTCGTCCCTGTTGTCGTTGTGCCGATCATGATCTTTGGGCGGCGGGTTCGCGCCCTATCCAGGGCCAGTCAGGACCGGGTTGCCGATGTCGGGGCCTTCGCCGAAGAAAGCATCAATGGCATTCGCACGGTTCAGGCCTTTACCCACGAAAACGAAGACCGTCAGCGGTTTTCCGGCGAAGTGAGCAACGCCTTTACGGTTGCGGTGTCACGCATCCGCATGCGCAGTCTGCTGACGGCGGTGGTCATCCTGCTGGTTTTTGGCGCGATCAGCGCAATTCTGTGGGTCGGTGGACGCGACATGTTGGCCGGCGAGATCACCGGCGGTGAACTGGCGGCGTTTATCTATTACGCCACCATCGTCGCCGTCTCCGTTGGCGTGATCAGCGAGGTCTACGGCGAACTGCTGCGTGCTGCCGGGGCCACGGAACGGCTCGTTGAATTGCTGGAAACAGAACCCGAGATCGTTTCCCCGGAAGTCCCTGTTGACCTACCGGTTCCGGCGCGCGGCCAAGTCAGTTTCGAAAATGTCACCTTCCACTACCCGTCGCGCCCGGACCGGGCGGCGCTGGTTGACTTCTCGCTTGAGGTGAAACCTGGCGAAACCGTGGCCCTGGTCGGCCCGTCCGGGGCCGGAAAATCAACGGTGTTTCAGGTGTTATTGCGGTTCTATGATCCGGAATCGGGACGTGTGTGTCTCGATGGAATTGATATCCGCGATGCCGACATCAAGGCGGTGCGTGAACGGCTGGCCGTGGTGCCACAGGATCCGGTCATATTTGGCGCCGACGGCTGGGAAAACATTCGCTATGGCCGCCCACAGTCTGACAATGGCGAAGTCCGTGCCGCCGCTGAGGCTGCCGCTGCCGCCGAATTTCTTGATCAGTTGCCGGATGGTTTTGCGACATTTCTTGGTGAAAAGGGCGTGCGGCTGTCAGGCGGACAGCGCCAGCGCATTTCTCTGGCCCGGGCGCTGTTGCACAATCCGTCGGTCCTGCTGCTCGACGAAGCAACCAGCGCCCTTGATGCTGAAAATGAGCGGCTGGTGCAAAACGCGCTGGAAAAACTAAAGGCCGGACGGACGACTCTGGTGATCGCCCATCGTCTTGCCACTGTCGTTAACGCAGACCGGATCGCGGTCATCGAAAACGGCCATCTGGTGGCCAGCGGCAGCCATAATGAATTACTAAAATCCAGCCGTCTGTACGCCCGCCTCGCCGCCTTGCAGTTTGATGTGGAGCTCGAGGGCCGGGATGTCTTACCGGCAGAGGCTCAGGAGGCGTAAGCCTACTGTTCTTTAGTCTTTCACAGGTTCTGTCGCAGGTTTTGTCGTTGACGGGAGCTGGCTTTCCTGTTTGTTCCAGGAGTTTGAGATGTCCCGCAGCAGATTGCCGATGCTGGCTTTTTCATCGCCTCTGGTGATCAGCCAGATTCCGGCCCAGAGAATAATTGTGCCGTAAATCACGATCTTCTTCACCACATCGAGGCGGTTTTTCACCATGTGCTGATACCAGCCCTGCAGCGTTTTATCGCCGCGCACACGCCGGCGCACCGACATCGCCGCAACGACGATGGCGATAAACACCAAAACCCAAAACGAAGCTTCGAGCATCAACACTTCCTTGTTTTAAAAAAACACGCCCCCTCAATATGGAATTAACGGTGGCAGGGCAACACCTGTCGAAAGTGTTTGGGCCGGGGTTGTTGGGGAGAAGTAGCTGATGTGGATGGAGATATATAATGAAAGTCTGGACTCATAACGTGAAAATTCTACCCAAATCCAGGTGGCGCATGTCGGCGTCTGGGAAAAAGGGGACGCGCATGAGGGGCTTGTTTGGTGCGTTCCGCCCAGAAGCAGAGGTCCGTCATGCAGGGATGGAAATCGCGCGATTAGGCAACAACAGACCTTGTGCGAACGAGATTTAGTGTGTGATGTTATGACTCAGGTGAATGGCACCAACGGTTACGCAGAAATGGTCGAACGATTTATCGAGCAGACTGAGGCGGTTGACTTTTACGAACTACACCGACCTTTCTTTGAATTTATCCCTACGGTTTCGAGCCGCGTATTGGACGTTGGTGCTGGGGTTGGTCGCGACGCAGCAGCACTCGCATCAATGGGGCATAATGTGGTAGCGGTCGAGCCCTTGGTAGATTTTCTCGCTGCCGCCAAGAATCTCCACAATTCGCCAAACATTGATTGGGTCAGCGACACACTACCTATGCTTATCAAACTTGGAGATACTCCAAATCAGTTTCATTTTGTTCTAGCATCGGCGGTTTGGCATCATATTGATGATACTGAGCGACGGTCAGCCATGTCTCGAATATCCCAACTGCTGTGCCCAGGTGGAGTCTTCGCACTTTCACTTCGGAATGGCCCGGCAGGCGGAGGAACACAGGTCTTTCCAACGGATGCTCATCAGACCATCGAGATCGCAAAATCTTTTGGTTTCGAAACACTATTGAACCTTCCCAATCAGCCGAGCTTAATCAAAGGAAAGAAAGATGTCCTTTGGACAAAGTTGGCTTTTGAGCAACAATAGCTATATGGAATACACTTGCCCTTGCCTGTCTGTATTGGCTCATACCAAAGAGCAGTAATAATGACCGATAGAGATCGCCCATGCGGCCCGTCGAGCAGGAAGAAACGCGCAGGCGATGCGGGGTATCGGCAAGCGTTTTTGACGCCCTCCGACGGGCCGCATGGGCGACCGGAACGGCGGTATACCAAGGCTTTCGGACAGCGTCGCGCACGCCTCACGATACCCCGCATCGCCACGCCATACGCTCCTTGCCGAAAACCTTGGTATACCGTCCCTATGGGTCATTATTACTGCTCTTTGGTAT
>Ga0316204_10001398_pt1 | contig 65920 bp, 51 predicted proteins | sample 6monrhotite_MG_2_FD_205661 | JGI IMG/M metagenome (GOLD analysis project Ga0316204, IMG submission 205661) | Microbial mat bacterial communities from mineral coupon in-situ incubated in ocean water Damariscotta River, Maine, United States -... | ecosystem: Environmental > Aquatic > Marine >... | reverse complement strand
TCCGCGTCGGCGTCCGTGTCGGTGTCGATGTCCGTGTCCGTGTCCGTGTCCGTGTCGGTGTCCGTGTCCGTCGGATCTCCCGTGTCACCGGTTGGCCCCCCGGTGTCGGTGTCGGTGTCCGTATCCGTGTCGGTGTCGGTGTCGGTGTCGGTGTCCGTGTCCGTGTCCGTGTCTCCCCCGCCGGTGTCTCCGGTGACTGCGGTGTCGCACGGCGGATCGACCAGGTCGCAGTCCTGGTCGATGAGGTCCCCGCAGACCTCGCTTGCGCCCGGGTGAATGGCCGCATTCGTGTCGTCACAGTCCAAGGGCCACTCGTAGCTGTCGCCATCTCCATCTACCAGAGGCTCCAGAGCGCCGTAGTCCGATCCGTCGAGGTCGGTGCCCGCGTACGGGGCCATCGAGTCCGCGCAGCTCGAGGGCATCGCCGGGACCGTGTTCGCAGGCTCGAGGACGGACGTCAAGCTGACGTTGAGGCTCGCGTCGCCCCCCACGTTCCCGAACAGAGCGATGCCTGTCACGTCGAGGTCGCCCGACGCGTCGGCGAACAGCGCTTCAGCGCCAGCAGGGTGGTAGGCCACGATGGAGCTCGTGAGGGTCTGACCACTGCGGGCGGAGTAGATCGCCGTGCCGGACGCCGCATCGTTGGCCGCGAAGGTCAGGTGGTCGAAGAGCCCGGAGCCGTTGCCCGCCGTCGCTACGGCGCCGCCGGATCCGGCCGCCTCGTTCAGTTGGAACACCGACGTCGCCAAAGACAAGTCCGCGGCATTGACGTAGATGGCACCGCCGTCTGCCCCCGAGGTGTTGGCGCAGAAGGTGCTGTTGTCGATGTCGGCGTTGGCGGCCCCGTCGTGGAGGTAGACCGCGCCGCCACCGACGGCCGTGCCCAGATGAGCATTGCCGACGAAGGTGCAGGAATCGATGGTCACCGTGCCGGACTTGCGCACGTACAGAGCGCCCCCACCCTCGCCGTTCTGTCCCCCGTCGATGGGGTGTGGCCCCGAGGCATTGCCCTGGAAGCCCGTCCTCTCGATGGTGAGGCCGTCCGCGTCCTCGACGTAGACCGCTCCACCGCCTCGCTGCACGCCATGGGCCGTGTTGCCCACGAAGGTGGCATCGGAGATGGACGACGTGGCGCCCGACGTCAGGTAGATGGCGCCGCCGCCGCGGTCCCCCGTCGACGAGTTGCTCTCGAACACCGTTCCGGTCACGGAGAGGCTTCCCGCAGCGCTGCTCAAGTACACCGCTCCGCCAAGCCCGGGAGCCGTGCAGCCGCTCACCGTACCGCCCTCGAACGTGATGGTGGACGAACTGTCCATGTGGACGCAGCCGCCATCGTCGGCACTGCCATCCCTCATGTCCACGTCCCGGAACGTCGCCGCAGCCCCAGCCCCAATGACCGTCACGATCCGCTGGGACCCATCCCCCTGTAGGACGAGGCCCTCGAGCGTCAACGAAACCCCCGAGGCCACCTCGAACATGTGGTCCGAGTGAGCCAGGGTGAGGGTCTCCCCAGACAACCCCAGCAAGCGAAGGTCCACGCCCGGCTGAATCTTGCCGGTCAGGTCGAAGGAGTCGGCAATGCAGATGGTCTGGCCTGCTGTCGCGATCCCGAGCATGGAGGTGAGGTCCCCCTCATCGAGGGCGATGTGGTTGCACGACCCGCCAAAGGCCCATGCCTGGCCCGACCATGCCAACCCCATTCCTGCCAACCACGTCCACCGCATCCTCTCTCCCCTCGCAACAGGTCGTATCGGTCCCGTTGCAGCATGTTTCCATCATCCCATAGCTCCGAAGCACCCGCATAGGCCTCCCGCATCGCGGGACTCACCCGTCCCGCCTGGAGGAGACCCATGCGCCACGCCACCCTGTTCCTGCTTCCGTTTGCCCTGCTCGCCTGCGCCCCAGACGCCGCGTCGAATCGCGCTGGAGACCACGACGCCGACCTGCTGGAGGCCGGCATCCCCACCGAGCAAGACGACGACTGGGCCCACGTCGATCCCGGCCAGCCCCTGCCCCCTCCCGGCGTGCTCGACCTGCAGCTCCGGAGCGACGCCTCCCCCGGCAACCCCCTGCTCGTCGAGGTCCGCAACCTGCTCCCCGGCGACAGCGTCACCGTGATCCTGTCCACCCAAGGCGAAGGCGTCGGCCCCTGCCCCGGCGTGCTCGGTGGACTCTGCATGGACATCGTCGCCCCTCGCATCGTGGCCAGCGGCACCGCCGACGGCAGCGGTGTCGCCCAGGTGCCGGTGTCCATCCCCGCCTTCGCCGCCCCCGGCCTCGACATCTGGCTGCAGGCGGCTGTGGCACGGGGGGCCAACTCCGACTCCTCCAACGTGGCGAGCACCGTGATCACGCCGGACTGCCCGAGCCGTCCCGACGTGCCGATCGTCGATGGGGGGCTCGCCGCCGGCACCTTCGACCCGGGTGGCTACGCGGTCAGCCTGCTCGCCGCCAACGACTTCGGACTCCACGACTTCAGCTGGGACGCCGACGGCGATGGGGTCGAGGAGGCCTACAGCGGCTTCCTCGAGTACGAGCTGTACGAGCGTGGGAACTACGTCTGCAGCGCCTTCTTCGACGTCTCGCTGGCCACCTCCGTGGATCCGTCGGGCTGGAACACCAGCAGCGGCGGCGCGGTGTACGAGGCCTGGGAGTTCCAGATCATCGGCAGCAGCATCGGCGACTCGTTCACCGACTGCCGCTCCCTCGACCCAGCGGTCTGGGGCACCACCGACATCCGCGAGGTCTTGGCCGCCGACGTATCGATCGGCTTCGGTCAGATGCTCGGGAACCAGGCCGACCTGCAGGCCGCCTACGGCGCCGATTGGGCCACCGTGGCCCCCGGGATTTACGGCGTGTACGTGAGCTACGACCAGGTCTTCGCCGACGAGGTCTCCTACGGCTTCGGGTACGAGATGGCCGACTGCGCCACGTACGACAACGGCGGCATGATGGACTCCGACGTGAGCGTCCCCGCGGGCCTGTACGACATCAGCCCCTGGCTCGTCTTCCTCCTCTGACGTAGGCTGGGGCCGTGTGGACCCCCCAGATTCGCCTCTACTTGCTCCTGGCCGCGGTCCTTGGCTTCACCGCCTGGGCCCTCGGCCTCACGTGGAGCGTCGGCAACCTCCGGAACGAGCTGGAAGAGCAGGTCGGGTGGCAGATCGCCACCGCTCGATGGGAGCGAGACCCCAGCAACGCGTCCGCCGCCGAAGCGGTCCGCGCCATCGTGCCGGAGATGCGTGGCCGCCTGGGCACCACCCCCGAGGCCCGCGACGCCCTCGACGTCGTGGAGGCCTCGCTCTCTCGCCGCGACATCGCCGCTCAGAAACGGGCGGCCGAGACCCTGTCGCCCCTCATCCGGCGCGCCAACGGCAACGTGTCCATCGAGCTCGGCAACCGCTGGGACCAAGTCACGCTCCTCGTGCTCCTCGCCCTTGCCTTCGCCTTCGCGGCGGTCCTCCTGCAGGCCCTTCGCCAGCAGGACCAGCAAGCCCGGGTGAGCTCGGAGCGCGCCCTCAGCGCCGCCCAGGACCGCCTCTCGCGGGTGGGCGTCGGACTGCTGTGCATCGATCACGACAACACCGTGCACGCGCCCAACGAAGTGGCAAAGGGGCTTGCCGCGGCCCGAGAGTCCATCGACGACTGGTGGCAGAGCATCGACGGCGCCATGCGGCGGCCTGGCACCGTGCCCTGCCAGATCTGCGCGAAGCCCGTGCACCTGGGGCGCTGCGAAGTGCAGGACGCCACCCGGATGGGCCAGCGCGTGGTCGAGGTGGTGTTCGGGGGGCACGCCCACGATCTCGAGCACGGCGAGAAGCTGGTGATCTTGGTCCGCGACATCACCGAGCAGCGCCGCCGCCAGGTCCTCGGCGGCGTCGCGGACCGGCTGGCCGACACCCGCGACCTCTCGCGAGGCCTCTCCCGCGCCATGACCGGCCGCACGACTCGCCTGGTCCGCGGACTCCGAGGGCTGGCACGAAGCCACGACGAGCTGGATTTCGAGGAGGTCATCGGGCTCGCCGACGAGCTCCGCACCCTCGGTCGAAGCATGGCGCTGCTGGCCAATGACGCGAAGGGGCCCAGCGACATCACCGAGTCCTGCCGAACCGCAGAGCGACTGGTGCGTCCGCAGCTGTCCCCGCAAGTTCGACTGCAGCTCGACGTGCCCGAGAACATGCGCGCCCACACGCGCCCTGCCCGCTTCACCCACGCCCTGTTCACGGAGCTGCTCCGGGCCGCCGAAGCCTGCGCCGACGGGGCCGATCACAAGGTGGAGCTGCTCGCTCGCCGCGAAGGCAGCAACATCGTCGTGGAGATCCGAGACGACCGCGACCCTCAGGGGCCCCAGTCGAAGCACGGTGCCGTCAGCGCCACCCACGAGCTCTTTCAGGCAGCGGGGGCCAGCCTGGTTCGCAAGGACAGCCTCGACCGCCACCTGGCCGCCATTCGCGTGGCCTCGGTGGACTGACCCTCAGGGGGCGCCTCCGACGAGGACCAGCTCGCCGCCGACCACGGCCATGCCCAGCCGTGCCCGCAGCTGTGCAGAGAGCGTCACGGGGTCTTCGAAGATCCCTTCGACGCCGAGTACGTGAAACCCTCCGTCGAACGTCGACGCCACCAGCAGCTTCGGCTCTGGCAGGTACTCCAGCGAGCCCACGCGACCGCCCCCCAGATCGAGGTCGGCCTCCAGCGCGCCGTCCGCCAGGTTCCACACCAACACCCGACCGTCGAGGCCCGCCGTGGCGAGGCGTCCGCCCGGCAGCTCCACGGCATGGCCCGCGCGGCCCGTGTGGCCCTGCAGCCGTAGGGCGTCCGCTCCGTGCTCCACCACCACGTCATCCCCCGACCGCCTCGCGATCGCTCCCGACGAGAGCACGTGCAGCGTACCGAGCGGCAGCGTCACCGACGCCTCCAGCTCGTATCGATCCGTCCGCCACCGCCACGTCACCCGCTTGGACGGTGCCGTCCCCTCGAACTCGAGCGCCACCAGCAACTCCCCGTCTGTCTCCAGCACGGTTCCGCCCAGGACCTGTTCGCCGTGCATCACCCGACCCTGCACCACCGAAAGGAGCCGCCCCTGGTGCCCGAAGAGGCCTCGAACGCCGAGCGGCGCGTCGACCCGAGCTGGCTCGCCAGGGCCCACGCGGTACAGCTTGCCCCCCTTCCACAGGGCATACGGAGCACCGTCGACCACCGCACACATCAGCGGGAAGCCTTCCCCGTCGACCTGGCCCCGAAGGACCCCCTTTGGGTCGAACCAAACGAAGCGTCCGTCGGTGCCGCATCGCAGCCACGAACGACCGTCGGGCGCCACGGCCTGCTTCCGCCACACGTCGTCGAGGAGATGCACCGGCGGTCGTCCCTGATCGACGGCCCAGCGCCGCACCCGACGGCCATCGGCGAGGAGCAGCTCCCCGACCCCACCCACCCGCCGAACGTCGAACCGCGGCGGGCCATTCCCGCTGGACGGCACGCGAACCAGACCGCTCGGATCGGTGCCCGCGGTGACGAACACCGAGCCATCGGTGGCGCCCAGGGCCGTGAGGCCGTCACGCTGGCGACCGGCGAACAAGGTCGCACGCTCCACGCCGAGGCGCTGTGGAGCCCCACCATCCGGGGGCAATGCGACACTCCTGGCCCCCAGCGTCCAGATGGACCGGTCCGGCATCGCCAGCGCGGCGAAGCTCACCCGGAAGACGTCCTCGACCTCCACGCCCTCCAGCGTCTCGATGCGGCCTACGCCCCGCACGACCCGGGGGACCTCCCCCTCTGGAGGGGCAAGCAGCGCCGACACGAAGGACCCAGGAATCTCCGCCGAGAAGCCACCGGAGCTTCGAACTCCGTTGTCCCCGTCGATCCACCACACCTGGTCCCCCACGGGCACCAAGCCACGGGCCCTCGTGCTGGCATGCCGCGCCACCACGGAGCCCACGTCGGGATCGATCCCCACGACCTCGGATCCCGTGACCAACCACACGACCTCCGCGGCCGGCGCCGCGCCCAGCAAGAGCCCGTTCCGCTCGGCGTCCACATCCACCGGGAGGCGCCAGCGGACCGTGCCGTCGGCGGCCACCCGGCTCAGCGTGTCAGCCCCGACACACAGCACGTCGAGCCCACCGGGCATCGCGAGGAGGTCCCGGCATCCATGGGGAAGCGGGAGGTCGGGCAGCGACCGCACGTCGGGGGCGCCCCAGGCCGCGAGGAGGAGCCCTCGCGCCGCTGTGGACGGCTCCAGCTCCAGCGCGGACACCGCAAAGGCCCTGGCAGCCACTGTGTCGCCGTCGTGAAGGGCACGGTCGCCCCGGCTGACCAACAAGGTGGCGGTGCGACGCCGCGCCTCGTCCGCAGCCGCGAGGGCAGCCCCTTCGCTCGCCACCGCGCGGTCCCGCTCGGCGCGGGTGCGAACGGCCCCCACGGTCGCGACGACGGAGGTGGTCAGGAGGCCTACGAGCACGAGGAACAGCGGCACCCGGTACCGCCGGTACAGGTTCAGGAGCCGCTCCATCGCCGTGTAGGCGTGGGCCTCCACGAAGCGCCCTTGGGTCCATCGTTCGAGGTCTCGCGCCATCCCCGCGGCCGACGCGTAGCGGTCGGCCGGCGCCGTCGACAACGCCCGCTCGGCGATGGCCGCCAAGTCTCGTGGACATGTCGGCTGCAGGGTCAGCACCGCCACGTGGTCCCCCGTGCGGGCAAGAGAGAGCTGCTCCTCCGCCGTCTGGGCACCTCCACGCGGGGGACGCCCGGTCAGCACCTCGTAGAGCATCGCGCCGAGCGCATAGACATCGGCGGGACGCCCCACGGGCTCGCCGCGCGCCTGCTCGGGCGCCATGTACGCCGGCGTCCCGTGCACCGTCCCCACCCGGGTGGACACCGGGCTCGACCCCGCCACCTCGTCCAGCTCTACGTCCGCCTCGTCGTCGACCCGTCGCGCCAGCCCCCAGTCCACGACCACGGACTCCCCGAAGGGACCCAGCATGACGTTCTGGGGCTTCAAGTCGCGATGCAGGATCCCCTGCTCGTGGGCGTAGGCCATGGCCTGGCAGATCGACAGCATGTCGGGCAGCAGCACGAGCCGCTGATCGAGCTCGGTGGCACGTTCGAGGGCGTCCGACATCGGCTCGCCTCGCACGAAACGCATCGTGTAGAAGGGGATGCCGTCCCGATCGACATCGACGTCGTGCACCGGAACGATGCCAGGGTGTTCGAGCTGGGCCGCCACCCGGGCCTCCCGCAGGAAGCGAGCACGGGTGCGGGGTCGGCTGGCGTCCCGCAGACGCTTGACCGCGACCTCGCGTCCGAGGCGTCGGTCCCGCGCCGAGCGCACGTCCGCCATGCCACCCTGACCGACCACCGGGCCCTCGTCGTAGCGGTCCGCCACGGGGACCTCGGGCTCCGCGGGGGCGTCCTCCGGCCCGTCGGGATCCCACGTGTCGCTCGCCCCGCCCCTGGGGGCAGCATCGGGATCCCAGGTGTCCGAGTCAGAGGGCGACCGCGCCATGCCGGCATCCTACTCGGTGCAGCGTCAGAGCTTGCCGAGCATGCGCTCGGTCGCCTTGGTGGACGTGAGGTGGTGGCAAGCCAGCCCGTCCCCCCGGGTGAGGCCGTAGGTGCCCAGCGGCGAAGCCACCGCTTGGGCGGCATCGACGGTGTCGAGCCGCCGCACCTCCGCGTCGTGTCCGGCCGCCCGTAGGTCGTCGGCGACCACCTGCGCCCAGTGGAGGTTGAACGGGCATTGGTCGGTGTAGGACGCGACGAAGGAGCCCTCGGCCACCGAGGCCGTGGCCCCGGTGCACACCGTCCGAGAAGCAGGGGGACGCCGCGTCGCCACCATGCTCGCTGCGCCAGGCGAACAGCCTCCACGCCCCCGCCTCGTCCACCGGCTCGAAGCCCATGGCGTTCAGGAAGCGAGGGTCCGAGAGGAACGGGCGCTTCGTCTTCGCCGCGGCGATCACCACCCCTGCACGCCCTTGGGCCGTCGCGTCGTCCATGCAGGACTGGAGGAGTCCTCTGCCGTGGCCCTGCTTCGCGAAGCGGCCGCTCACCCACAGGCAGTGCACCACGAGGAACCCAGGGGCCACGATGGGCCGCCAGGCCACCTCGGCCGGCGCGTACTCGATGAACACCTTGCCCCGCACGTCGAGCTTGCGAAACACCAAGCCTTCGCCCATGCGCGCCCTCAGCCATGCCTTCTTGGCCTCGACCCCCGCAGCATGCTTGGGGTCGCCCAGGGCGCAGCACAGGTGGTTCGTTTCGAGGTCGTCGGGGGTCAGGGTCAGGTACGTCACGGCGCCCTCCAGCCCGAGGCTACACCCCGTCGACGAACAGTCCTGCCTCCACCATCGCCAGGAGCCGCTCGGGCACCGTGGCCACCCCGTGCCCTCCCGCAGCGAGACGGGCCACCAGCGTCCCCTGGTCGCACGCACCGTCGAGGGCGACGAGCAGCGCGCGGTCGAACCCATCCACCGCGATGGGTTCGTGGTGCAGGCTCGGAACCCACGGGGACCCTTCCTCGGCGAGGTGCCGAGCGGGCGCCCACGCCTGGGGCAACGGGCCGAGCTGCATGGCGGCCCCAGGCGCACGGGCGAGGGGCTCGACGAAGCCGTGAAGCACACACGCAGACATCAGCCGCAGCAGCTCTGCCCCTTCGCCTTGCACCATCGCCGCCAGGTCGCCGAACCGCAGGGCGCCAGGGCCCGACATGGCGGCAAGGGCGGAGGCCAGCTGCGGATTCTGGGTGGTCAGCCGCGGCTCCCCGCCACGTCCAAACGCAAAGCTTCCCGAGGCATCCTGCCCCATCGCGACCACCCGTCCTCGCAGCCACAGCTCCCCGAGGGCCTCCGGCTGGAAGGCGTTCCCCTGGCCCTCGTGACAGAGGAGCGAACGGTGGAACGCCCGCCCCGTCAACACATCGCCCGCCAACGCACGATCGAGGCACCCGTCGACCAATGGCCCCTCCGGTGCGGTCTGTAGCTCCGCCTCCCCGAGCAACGCGAGCCCACCGGCCTTGGCCCGAGCGCGGAAGGTGTCGAGGTACACGGGCTCGTTGTGTGGGGCGAGGTAGTCGTGGAAGAGCGTGTCATCGCCCTTGCCGGCCAGGCGCACGGCCTCTTGTCGCACCAGCTCCGCAAAGGGATCGCTCGGCTCCGAGGCCACCCACAGCGACAGCAGCTCCCGGGCTGCGTGCAGCTGCGCCCGCGGCGGCGTGTCGGGGGCCACGTGCCGTCGCAACAGGTCCCGGACCGTGCCCCGCACCCGCCATCCTGGCAAGGCGTTCCACGACACGAAGGCCACGCCCTGGGGCGCGAGCACCCGCTTCACCGTGTCGAACACCGCCTCTTGCACATCCGGCGGCACCCAGGACCACAGCCCGTGGGCAACGACGAGATCGAAGGGCCCCGCAGGGGCTTCCCTGAGGTCCAGCGCGTCGAGGGTCAGGTTCGTCAGCCCCAGTGCCTCGACGTGGGCACGCCCCATCCCGATCTGCACCGCCGAGGTATCGACCCCGACGAGCTCGGCGTGGGGAAGGGCCGCAGCCATCGGCAACAGGTTCAGGCCCGTGCCGCAACCCAGCTCCAAGACCCGTGCCGACCCCACGTCCCCAGGGTCGACCCCATGGAGGCGCGCCACGGCGAAGGCCCGATCCGGGTGGGTGGCGCGGCTGGGTTTCGTGCCGTAGGGGAGCGCGTCGTAGAGGTCCATGGACCGGATGCTACCTCGTCCTCAGGGCGTCGGCGCCGGGCCCGCGGGGTTCACGCGAAGCCCGCGATAGGGTTCCCCCATGTTCGACGCCGCCCGATCCAGCCGCAGCCCCGTCCTCGCCGGGGCCGTGCTCTTGGCTCTCGCCATGGCCGCGGCCATGTACGCCCGCCCGGACCTCTGGGCGCAAGCCAGCGAGCACGTCGACCGGGTCCTCGCTCGTGCAGGCTTCCGGTCCGACCCGTTCGCGGCAGAGCGGGTGGACCACCCCTACGCCGACAGCCCCCTCACCCTGGCCCTCGACCTCGAGCAGGAGCTCGGCGACACCGACCAAGATGCTGTCCTGCGCTGGGCCGACGACCTCGCTCGGGAGATGGGCCTGTGGTTGTTGCGCGAGACCGGCACCTCCGACGTCGCCGCCGCCGAGGACGCATTGTGGGACGACGCACGGCAAGACGACTTCGTCGTGGAGCTCGCCCGCCAGCTGCGCAACCGCGAGGTCTACGCCCGGCAACAACAACGCCTGGCACGCATCGACGGTCCCCCCCAGTACGTGCACCCCGACGAGCTCGCTTGGATCGGGGCCCACGTGGGCTGGCGGCTCGACCTACGCATGCGACTGATGCGCAGCCCGGTGCATCACTACTTGGTGTGGACCAGCCCCAGCGGCAAGCTCGGACGCACCGTGGAGCTCACGAACTTCCGCCGGGTCGATGCCCTGGGCAAGCTCGTCCCGTCCGACGAGCCGAGCGTGGGCCGACGCCTCGTGGGTCCCGAGGACCTCTTCCCCAGCGGCGCCGGCGGCATCCACCAACTCCAGGGCGACGGGGTGTACCGCGAGGTCCCCGCAGATCAGCTCACCAGCGAGCTCCTCCAGCGCATCATGACCTGGAAGGCCCACAACGCCGATGCCGACTTCGCCGATGCCGCCCCCCTCGCCCGCTACGAGCTCCGCCTGACGCAGGGCGTGGAGGCATGGAAGCAAGGCGACACCGAGACCGTCGCTGCGGCCTACGCCGACCTAGCCCAGCTGCGGCGAGACCATGGCGAGGCCCTCCCAGCGGTCCCCAACGAGAACGTGCTGGGGGTCGCTGCCGGGACCCAAGGGGTGTCGCTGCGGGCCGTGTTCGCCCACTACGACACGCCGAACCCCGAACGGCCGGCCAACGACCTCCACGAGATGGCGATGTGGCTCGACCTGCGGGACGGCCGCATCGGCAAGCACGACTACAACCGCCGCGTGATCCCCCTCACCAACGTCAGCCGCCGCCGCGACGAGCAGCTGGAGCTGTGCCAGGCGGGTCGCGCGGCCCTCGCCCGTGCAGCCTCGGTCCCCACGGCGTGGCTGGAGCGCTGCGAGGCCATCGAGGCGCTGCCAGACTAGGCCCCCCGGTTCGCGCAACTGGTACAATCATCCCATGCTATGGCTCGTTTCCATCGCCCTCGGCGGAATCTGCACGGACTTCAACGGGGACTTTGCCCCCAGCGCATGGACTGCGGTGCCGATGCCGACCGGCACCGGCGCGGTCAATCTAGGGACGAGCTCCTCGTCCCAGCTCGTCTTCGACTACAGCCGCGACACCTACTGGGGCGTGCCGTCGAGCACCACGAGCTTCACGGTGACGGCCCCCGCCGACGGTCAGCTCAGCTTCGACTGGGTCTTCGCGTACGACCACGGCAGCTGGGACATCGAGAGCGAGCTCTTCGTCGACTCCAGCAGCGGCACCGACACCCTGCACCAGCGCTTCGGCTACTGGTGGTTCGAGGGGGGCTACCACAGCGAGGTCGGCTCCCACTCCGTCGCGGTCGCTGCTGGCACACCCGTGACGGTCCGGGTCCGCGGCCAGAACGGCGACTGGGGGAATGGTGTCTGGGGCACCGTGACCCTCCACAACCTCAGCTTCGACTCCGCGGCCTGCGACTGCCAAGGAGTCATCGGCGGCGGAGCGGTCCTCGACAACTGCGGCACCTGCGACGACAACCCGTTGAACGACTGCATCCCGGACTGCGAGGGCACGCCCGGGGGCTCGGCGACCCTGGACATGTGCGGCGCCTGCGACGCCATCCCCGCCAACGACTGCGTCCAGGACTGCGCAGGCACCTGGGGCGGGCCCGCGCTCGAAGACAACTGCGGCACCTGCGACGCCATCCCCGGCAACGACTGCGTCCAGGACTGCGCGGGCGCCTGGGGAGGGGCCGCGGTTTTCGACATGTGCGGCACCTGCGACGCCATCCCCGGCAACGACTGCGTCCAGGACTGCGCAGGCACCTGGGGAGGCACCGCCGCCCTCGACAACTGCGGCACCTGCGACACCAACCCCCTCAACGACTGCGTCCAGGACTGCGCCGGCACCTGGGGAGGCACCGCCGCCCTCGACAACTGCGGCACCTGCGACGCCATCCCCGGCAACGACTGCGTCCAGGACTGCGCAGGCACCTGGGGAGGCACCGCTGCCGTCGACATGTGCGGCACCTGTGATGTCATCCCTGGCAACGACTGCGTCCAGGACTGCGCAGGCACCTGGGGAGGCACCGCCGCCCTCGACAACTGCGGCACCTGCGACACCAACCCCCTCAACGACTGCGCCTTCGACTGCCTCGGCGTCCCTGGAGGGCCCGCCACGGTCGACATGTGCGGCACCTGCGACGCGGTTCCCGCCAACGACTGCACCCAAGACTGCCTCGGCACCTGGGGCGGCATCGCCACCACCGACATGTGTGGCACCTGCAACACCGACCCCCTCGACGACTGCATCCAGGACTGCGCAGGCACCTGGGGAGGCGCTGCCGCCCTCGACAACTGCGGTACCTGCGACGACGACCCCCTCAACGACTGTGCCTTCGACTGCCTCGGAGTCCCTGGAGGGCCCGCCACGGTCGACATGTGTGGCACCTGCGACGCCGAGCCCCTGAACGACTGCACTCAGGACTGCCTCGGCTCCTGGGGCGGCCTCGCGACGATCGACAACTGCGGCGTCTGCGACGAAGACCCCGCCAACGACTGCAACGCAGACTGCAACGGCGTCCTCGGTGGACCCGCCACCGAGGACAACTGCGGCACCTGCGACGAAGACCCCGCCAACGACTGCCTCCAGGACTGCAATGGCGACTGGGGGGGCTTCGCCTACCCAGACATGTGCGGCACCTGCAACGTGAACCCCCTCGACGACTGCACGCCAGACTGCCACGAGGAGTGGGGCGGCACCGCCTTCGTCGACGACTGCGACACCTGCGTCGGCGGCAGCACCGGGCTCGAGCCCTGCGGACCCGAAGACACCAGCGCCACGGGCGACACCTCCGTCCCCGCGGACACCTCCGACACGGGCTCCAGCCCCCCGGACACCGGCACCGACACGGGCCGCCCGCCCGACACCGTCCCCAGCACCGACGATCTCGTCGCCGATCTGGGCGGCTTCGCCACCGACGGGTGCGGGTGCGCAGCCATCGAGCCGACCCGACGGACCTGGTGGCGAGCGCTCGCGCGCCGCTGAACCGGAGCCTGTCCGAACGGCCAGCGCAACGTCGGCGGGATTCACCATACGCAGTCGGTTCCTGGAGGTTCCCCTGTCCATCTTCCCCGCACGCTGGCCCGTCGAGCACCCCGACCGCATCCAGCTCTACTCGCTCCCCACCCCCAACGGGAAGAAGGCGAGCATCGTGCTCGAGGAGCTCGGCCTCCCCTACGAGCCCCACCGCGTCGACATCATGAGCGGCGACCAGTTCGACGACGACTACGTCCTCATCCAGCCCAACTCGAAGATCCCGTGCATCGTCGACCCCGACGGCCCAGGGGGTCAGCCCCTCGTCATCATGGAGTCCGGCGCCATCCTTCACTACTTGGCCCGCAAGACCGGTCGCCTCATGCCCACGGACCCGCGAGGGGAGAGCGAGGCCCTGCAGTGGCTCTTCTTCCAGGTGGGCAGCGTGGGGCCCATGTTTGGCCAGTTCGGCCACTTCTTCAAGTTCGCCAAGGGCAAGACCGACAGCTACGGCGAGGACCGCTACGCCAAAGAAGTGCAGCGGCTCCTGGGCGTCCTGGAGGCCCGTCTCGATGGCCGCGAGTGGATCTGCGGCGACTACTCGGTGGCCGACATCGCCCTGGCCCCGTGGGTGGGCGGCCTGGCCTTCTACGAGGCCCACGAGCGGATCGGATTCGACGCATTTCCGCGGGTGCAGGCCTGGCATGGCCGCTTCGAAGCGCGGCCCGCCGTCCAGCGTGGCAGCGTGATCCCGTAGCGTCGCCGTGCTACCCTGCCGCCGCGGGGCAACGACGCGCTAAAATGCGCGATGGAGGCACCAATGCGAGCGACACACATTCTCTCTATGGCGGCATGCTTGGGCCTGTTCGGCTGCAGCGGCGACGGCGACGGCGACGCCCCGGGCACCAAGCCGGACGACACCGGCCCCGTACAGACCACCGACGACACCGGCCCGGTCACCACCGAAGACACCGGCATGCCCACCACCAACCCGTACGTCGACAACGTGCCCCCAGAGGGCCCTGCCAGCGTCACCGGGCTCCTCGCTGGCAACTTCTACCCGCTGGCTGCTTTCGACGGCACGCCGGTGCTCGGTGGCGCCCAGCTCGTTCGCTACGTCGACGGGACCGCCAGGGTCAGCGTGGCGGCCGCGGGGCTCGCCTCCGGCACCCCGCACAACGTGCACGTGCACACGTGGCCCTGCGACTACGAAGCAGGTGGCCACTACAAGATCGACCCCGCTGTGAAGGAGACCGTCGACACCAACGAGCTGTGGCCGGCCTTCACCACCGATGCCGACGGACGCGGCATGGCCTACGTCAGCACGGGCCCCATCCGTGGCGAGGCCCTGTCGGTCATCATCCACGACCCCGTCAGCGGCGACAAGATGGCCTGCGCCGACCTCGAGCCCCTCGCGTCCATCGGGGGCAAGGCCAGCGGCACCTTCTCGCCTTTCGCCCTCTACGAGACCATCGACGAGACCATCACCGGCACCGCTGAGATCACCTACCTCAGCTCGTCGAAGCTCAACGTCAGCGTGCAGGGCCTCGACGACGGCGAGGAGTACCGCACCCACCTCCACGCCCTCCCCTGCGACACCCTCGACGCCGGCGGCCACTACAAGCTCGACCCGTCCAACCTCGACACCGTCGAAGCGAACGAGGTGTGGCCCACGCTGACGCCCAGCGGCGGCTCCGCCAACGACGAGGTCACCACCAGCGGCCACATGATCCGCGACGACGCCCAGGCGGTCGTCCTCCACCGGGTCGTCGGCAACGAGGTGCCCAAGGTCGCCTGCGCCACGCTCACCCGAGCGGCATGGAACGAGCGCTTCCTCAGCGGCAGCCCGTCGCTGCTGCCCGAGGCCACGGCCCGCGGCCTCGACATCCAAGGCAGCGCCACCCTCACCCGTCGCCTCGACGGGGTGTCCGTGGCGGAGGTCGAGCTGTACTACCTCGCGCCCAACGCCGTGCACCCGATCCACCTCCACGACGCGCCCTGCAGCGTCGGCGACGGCGGCGGCCACTACTACGTCGACCCCGGCCAGTCCGAGGTCGGCGAGAGCAACGAGCTCTGGGTCACCGTGCAGTCCAACGAGAACGGCTACGCCAAGCGAGCCGTGGGCATCCCCCACGTCGTGCGGGCCGAGGCCCAGTCCATGGTGGTGCACGCCGAAGACGGCGCCCGCCTGGCCTGCATCGACCTGAACTAGCGCCCTGCCCGGCGGGGCCTCCTGCCCTCGGCTATCCTCGGGCCGGAGGTGCCCGATGCGCATGCTGCTCCCCCTGCTGCTCCTCGCCTGCAACGGTGGGTTGAAGGATGACGATCCGCGGCCAGAGGACCTGGACGCCGACAGCGATGCGGACACCGACGTCGACACGGACGCCGACGCCGACGCCGACACCGATGCGGACGCCGACGCCGATGCGGACGCCGACACCGATGCGGACACCGACACCGACACCGACACCGACACCGACACCGGCGACACCGGCCCGGTGGTCAGCGACCAGCACCCCGGCTGCAGCCCGGTGGTCGCCGACGCCTCTGTGGTCCGCACCGAGTGGCTCCCCCAGGCCCCCATCGGGGGGCTCTTCGTGTCGGTGGCCCTCGACGACGACGGCCTGGTCCACGTGGTGCGCAACGACAACATCGGCGCCTTCCACGGCCACGCCTTCACCCACGACGGCACGGGTTGGACCGGGCCCACTGCCTTGGTCGAGCCCGCTGCGCAGGGTGGCCTCGCCCTCACCGACGACGGGCTGGTGTTCGCCGGGTACGACGGTGCCGGGGCCTCGGGCGTGTCCATTTGGGATGCGACCACGGGCTGGGGCGCCCGCATGGCCGTCCCCGGGGCGGGCTTGCTGTCGAGCCCCTACGCCGTGATCGACCACGACGGCGACGCGGCCCTCGTCTCCGGCGACGTCACCATCCAGCGCCACCTGCTGTCGACTCCGCCGGTCCAGACCGCGGTCACCCCCGACGGCAGCGCGTCGGTGCAGGGGCTCCGACCCGGGGCCATCGACGCCGACGCTTGGATGTGGGGAACCGACGGCGCCGGCTGGCTGCTGCAGCACTGGACCAGCGACCGAGCCTCCGGCGACCTCGACGACGCCTGGTCCCCCGGCTCCTTCGTGCGGTCCGAGTCCACCATCGTGCCCCTCCCCACCACGGAGCCCGCCGTCCTCGTCCAGTGGGACCACGAGCTACGGGTCGTGCACCAGACCGGACCGTACGCCTGGGCCAACCGCCTCGTCGGCGCGGGCCCCACCGAGCGTTGCAGCCAGCAGCCCTACTACCCAGGCGACGTCTGTCTCCACGACGAGGGCTACGTCGCCCCCATCGCCACGTGGGCCGACGGCCCCGACGCCGGACTCGTCTTCGGCCGCTACACACGGACGGGGCAGCGCACCGCCGTGTACATGCCTGGCCCCGGGGGCGGCTTCTACGAGTGGAGCCCCCCGCCCCCGTGGACGGGCACCGTCGAGTACGCCGTCTTCGACCCGGCGGCCGGCACGATCAGCCCGGCCACGGTGCTTCTCGACGGCGTCATCGCGTCCGCGGGCCAAGCCGTCGTCGACGGTGGGGGCATGGTGCAGCTGGTCATGAAGGACCACGAGTGCCAGGGGTTCACGGACTGGGCTGCCCGCAGCGCCGTCATCGACCCCTCGGCGCTGTAGGCTCTAGGCCCAGGGGGGGCTACTCGATGCGCGATGGGTTGCAGCTCGCCGGTGCAGTGACGGGGTTGCACGCGACCCCGTCGAGGTCGACGACGTAGCCGGTCTCGGGGTGGGGCTCGGGGAAGTCCGTCGACAGGAAGTGGGCCCCCGAGGCGATGGCGGCATCGCGACGGGTGGTGTCGCCCGCGGCAGGCTCCTCCACGTCGCCGTCGGCCCGCGTCCGGACCAGATGCCCGGCGGCCAGCACATCGGCCATGCGGGGGTCGTTGGGGTCGTTGAGGCTATGCACGGCGGCCCAAGGGACGTTGAGGTCGCCGTAGCCATCGAGGAACAGCGCGGGGTCGCTGCGCGTCAGGTACGCGTCCCGATGCGCTCCGCCATCATGGAGCACGTACAGGGCGGTGCCGCGCATCTCCCCGAGGGTGGGCCAGCCCTCTGCTGCCAGCGCGCCGGGTAGGTCGTCGTGGCCCGCTTGCAGGTCGGCGGGGACAAACAGGCGCTCCCCCCATGCATCCCGAAGGATGGCGTCGAGGACGTCGTGGAAGGCCCCAGTGGGGTCCGAGCTCTTCGGCTCGACGAGGGTGACGAGGGGCACGTGGTCAGGGTGGGCCGCGCTCCAGTCGACCTGGCGTTGCACGCAGTCGGCCAGGGTGCCGCAAGTGACCCCTGCGTCGAGGCCCGGGAGGTGCACGACCTCGATGCCCTCCACACCGGTGTCCCACACGTCGAGCTCGAACTGGCGCACGCCGAGGTCGAGCTGCTCGTCGAGGGGCCGGTGGGTGTAGTTCCAGGGGCCGAAGCCGGTGGTGTCGACGTGGTAGCTGTTGTGCGTGCCGACCGCCTGGACCTGGGCAATGGTGAGGGCGTCGTCGAGCACACGAGGGAGGCCCGTATCGCCAGGGTCGGCGTCGGGAGTGCAAGCGAGCAGCAGCAGGACCATGAGGAAGGGTACCCCGCCCGGACGCCCAGCTCGCGCCCCCCACCTTCAGGAAGGCTCCACAGCGCGTCGCGAAAGCAAGGCACGAACATCCCACGGGGGAGGGGCGAGGGGCGATGTAGCCCCCCCTTGAGCCCCGCGCCTACTCACCGACATCGACCGGCCCACAGCAAGCGCAGACACCACGAGGGACCCGACTCAGACCAGTTCCTTCTCGAGGGGCGTGCGGAAGCGCGGGGTCACCGAGAGCCCGTCGAGCCACTCCGTGAGTCGCTCTCCCTCGACGCCCACCTCGGCGGCGGCCCGTTCGCCCACGTCGTCCAGCAGCCGGTGCCGCACCCTTCCCTCGGCATCCACAGCCCACCCACCGACGATGCGCCCGTCGACCCACACCGTGGGCCCTACGTTGCCGTTCCGGTCGAAGAGCGCTGCTTGGTGGTCCCCCAGGAACCAGGACCGCTCCTTGTAGCCCATAGGGGTCGGATCCAGGCCGGGAAGCAGCGCGACCCCTTCGGCTTCGGGAAGCGGCGCCTCCTTGGCGACCCAGCCGGTCCCCTCCTCGAGCTCGACCTCGACCGCACCAATGTCCGCGACGGCCCGCTTCACCTGGGCGGCCGTCATCCCCGTCCACCAGCGCACGTCGGTGGTGGTCACGGGCCCGAAGCGCTCCAGGTAGCGGCCCACCAGCATCCCCCGCGCCAGCGCAGGGTCCACGGGCGTCACCTCGGGCGCCACCCGCCAGCCGTACTGGCTCGCCTTCCAGGTGCCCGTCGACGCGGTGCGGGCCAAGCGAAGCTCCATCGCCAGCAGGAAGAGCAAACGCGAGGAGATGGCCACCTCGGTGACCCACTTGCCCGAGCCCACCTGGATCTTGGTCGCCAGCTCAGGCAGCTCCTTGGTCAGCTGCCGCGTGTGGACGCCCGGGGCCGCGGCGACGGCCGCCACGACCTGTTCGGAGAGCGAGGCCAGCCACGTCTCCGCGTCGTCGCGCAGCAGGCAACCCAGCAGCCGCCTGCGCTCCCGGGCCGCGACGGTCTGACCCACGGCGGCGTCGAGCAAGCCTACCTCCTCGCGACACGCGACCCACAGGGTCCGACGCATGGCGTGCAGACGCCACAACGAGTCGGGGGTGTGGGCCTCGAGGTGGTCGGGCCGGTAGTCGGGCACCCGAGCCCACAGGCCGATGTGGGGTGTCAACGGGTCACTGGAGTGGATGGCCACGAGGTCGCGGCAGGCCCTGTGGACATGGGGTGCGGAGCGCCCGAGGTGGTGGCGGGCCACCAGGGCGGCACGGCGCTGGTCGCGGCGGATCACGCGCCGCGCTTCCCCGGGCCGGCGGCGCGGGTGCTCACCGCGTGGCCGACCGCACGGCACGGCGGGCCTTGGCGACCTGACGCCGAGCCTTGCGCAGCCGCCCCGGCCCAGGTGCCTTGCCCAGGAAGACGGTCAGCGTGCCGTCGATGCGCTCCAGCTGCTTCACGACGTGACGTCGCTTCTTCCCCGACACCCTCCGCAACCGCTTCGGAAGCTGGTCCAGCAGGTCGAGCACGGCCCGTAGCTCGGTCCGAAGCTTGCGCCGCTGCTTGCCCTTGGGGGCCCGTCGGGCGTGCTTGCGGGCATCCTTCACTTGTTGCCGAAGCGCGGCCAGCGCCGCGTCCCGACGGCGTGCCCGCTTGTTCTTGACCTTGGCCTTCTTGGCCGGCTTTTTGTCTTTCTCTCGTGGAAGCGCCTCCGTGGAGGGGGGCGTCGCAGGGACGGACGGACGGGACGCGACCAGCTCTGGGAGTGCCTCGACGGGGGCCTCCGCCAGGTCCTGGAACGGCTCGTCGAACGGGGCCGCGTCGATCACCCGGTCGACCTGGGTCGCGGCCAAGATCGCCGCGGCGGAGGCCACCGCAGCTTCCGCCACGGGCCGAGGGATGTGGGGGAGGCGCGCGAGCCCGTCGACGCCGAGGGAGACGAGCTCCTGCAGGGTCAGCACGCCGGCGTCGGTCAGCCGCTGACGGCGGCCAGCACCGATGCCGGGCAGGGGATGGTCTTCCAAGGGATGCATAGGAAAGGCCTCCGACACGAGGCCACAGCCTACACGGTCGTCGCAGGAGACGCGCCAACCACGACGCCGCAACGATAGGAGCGCTCATGCGACCTACCATGTTCGGCTCGGCCCCTGCCCTGGTGGCCGAGGCGGCCCACGATCCCCGCGGCACCGTGGTGCTTTTTCACGGTCTCGGCGCCGACGCCCTCGCCATGCACAAGGAGCTCGCGCTCGTCCGCGGTGCCGGCTTCCACGCCGTGGGGATCGACGCCCCCATGCACGGCCGACGCCACCACGACGACCGCGACCACCGCTGGGCCCACGAGCGGGACGTGATCCTGGAGGAGCTCGTGGACGGCAGCGCAGAGGAGACACCTGGGATCCTCGATGAGCTCGACCGCCAGGGCCTCGGCGGCCCGTTCATCGGCGTCGGCATCAGCCTCGGCGGCTTCAGCCTGTGGCGCGCCATGGCCCGGGAGCCGCGGCTCACCCACGGCTGCGTCCTCCTGGGCTCCCCCGCCCTCCCCGGATGCGCCCTGCCCCCCCCGAACGCCTACGCCGGCCGCAAGGTCTTCTGCATCCAAGCCGAGCACGACGAGGCCGTCGACGGCGGACCCACCTACCGCTTTGTCGATGACCTGAAGGCCCAGGGAGAGGACGTCAGCCTGGAGGTCCTGGAGGGCTCGATGCACACGGTGCCCGAGGCCCAGTGGTGGGGCGCGTGGGGCTCCATGCTGCGATGGCTCGACCACCGGGTCTGACCGCGCGCGCTCCGCCGCGGGAAGCCGTCAGTCGTCCTCGCAGTTGCGGTAGCTGAAGAGGGTGTCGTTGTCGGCGCCTTCGACCGTGTACCGGACTGGACGCTGGTTCTCGTAGAACCAGAACCACCCGAACCGGCGGTACTCCACGTAGTCCAGCTCGCAGTCGTCCACGTAGCGGTTGCGGTACTTGTAGTCGCCCACGTGGTGGAGCATCGCGCACCGGTCGTAGTCCGTGTAGACGAGCAGCTTGTCGTCTTGGTAGGTGAACGAGTCGATCAACACGTCGTCCTCGACGGTGTACTCGATGGTGGTCTCCTGCTCCGAGGTGGTGCCACAGGCCGTCGTGGTGGCGAGCACGCGCACGGGACGCTGGGCGATGTCGTACTCGGTCACCACGGTCTCCGTGCCCGCGTCGCAGCCCGTGTCTGCCCCGCCGCCGACGTCGCGCACCACCTCAGAGGACACCACCCGGCCCTCTTCCCGGCGGTAGGTGGTGTGCACCTCCGAGCGGACCGACCCGCCAGAGTAGACTCGCTTCGTCGTCGGCCAACCCCAGCCGTCGTACTCGGTCACGGCGTAGGTGGCCCCCGTCAGACTGCTGCTGGCGGTCTGCTCGCAGCCCGCAAGAGCCCGGCGCCGGGCTTCCTCCCACTGGCTGCCCAGCGGCTGGAATCCTACGTCCGAGCCCGTCTCGGTGTCGGTGTCCTCTCCGTCATCGGAGCCATCCTCCTCGGTGTCCTCGCTGGAAGGGCTCCGAGACCCCTTCCCCTCCGATGCGTCGGGCTCACCGCAAGCAACGGTCGCGGCGAACCCGAGAATGAGCAGGCGAGAGAACCCTCGCATCGTGCCTCCAACGAGAGCTGCCACCCTACCGTGCCATCAAGGTGCCTGCTGCGCTTCCCGGACGAGAGAGGCCGTCGGGCCGCCGCACCGAACGCCTGTGGGTAACGGAGCGTAACGACCGCTCCGCCCCGGTCGGGACACGGTCACGGTGGAAGCATGCCTGGAGGTTGCATGCGCCCGTTGCCCTTGCTCTGTCTCGTTGCCCTGATCGGATGCGCCGACGGCGGGGGGGAGAAGCTCGACACCCCGCCCTCGACCGTCGCCGACGGCACGGCGCTGTCCGAGCCCGCCAAGGCGCTGGCGACCGGAGGACGCATCGGGGTGCACGCCGCAGACGTGCTCGATGTCGGTGTGTCCGCGCTGGTCGGGTCGTGGCAGCCCGAGGTGTGGGCCCCACTGATCGCAGCCGACATCGACGCATCCATCGCCTGGAAGGGCCTCAGCGTGCGCAGCGAGGCGCTGTGGGTGCGCAAGGGGTCCGAGGCCACGACCACGACCCGCTACGGCTACTTCGTCCAGACGGCCTACCTGGTGCCCGGCACCCCCCTGGAGCCCGCCGTTCAGTTGGACCAACTCCTCGGCGGCGAGGCGGCCGCGGAGAACCCCATCACCTGGACCGGTGGCATCAACCTCTACCCGCTCCACCGCGTGACGCGAAAGGTCGTGGTCAAGGCCAACGTCGAGCACGAGGTCGCCGAGGCGTCCACACAGACCTTCCTCCTGCAGCTCGGCGCCGGCTTCTAGGCGGGGGGGGCCGCCAAACCGTTCGCCCGGCTTGGATTAGGAGCCCCTCCCACCCCCTCGGAGCGAGGCCCGCCATGACCGAAGACGAGCAGACCAAGAGCCTCGGCGTGTTCGAGACCTACCTGGTCGTGTGGATCCCGCTGTGCATGCTCGCGGGGGTGCTCCTGTCGATGTTCACCCGAGCCGGGGAGGCCATCGAGGCCCTGTCGATCGGCGGCATCTCCTTGCCCATCGGCGTGTGCTTGTTCCTGATGATGTACCCGGCGGTGCTGAACCTGAAGGGCTCGGAGCTCCGGAAGCTCCGGGAGTACCCCACCCCCATCCTGCTCACGATGTTCTCGAACTGGGTGGTGGCTCCGCTGGTGGGCTTCGTGCTCGCCAAGCTGTTCTTGTCGGAGCACCCAGAGCTGTTCGTGGCGGTCATCCTCCTCAGCGCCAGCCCGTGCACCGCCATGGTGCTCGTGTGGGGGGCCATGGCGGAGGGGAACCAAGAGCAGAACGTGGTGAACACCAGCCTCAACACGGTGACCATCATGCTGTTCTACGGCCCGATGGTGGCCTTGCTCACGGGCATCCAGAACATCCCCATCGACCGGTGGGGCCTGGCTGTGTCGGTGCTGGTGTTCATCGGCCTGCCCATCCTGGCCGGCATCGCCACCCGCAAGGTGCTCATCCCACGCAAGGGAGAGACCTGGTTCGACGAAGTGTATCGGCCGGCCCTCGGCAAGATCTCCATCGGCGCCCTGCTCACCACCCTGGTAGTGCTGTTCGCCCTCAACGGCAGCACCCTGCTGGAGAGCCCGGAGTACCTGTTGCTGGTGTCGGTGCCGCTGCTGCTGAGCTTCGCGATCATCGTCGGCTTCAACATCCTGATCACCAAGCTGTTCGGGCTCCACTACAAGGAGGCCGTCGTGACCGTGCTCATCGGTTCCTCCAGCCACTTCGAGATCGCGATTGCCACCGCCATCGCCGCCTACGGCGTGGGCTCGGTGGCCGCCCTGGGAACGACCATGGGCCTGTTCTGGGAGATCCCCATCATGGTGGGGCTGGTCTACCTGGCGCGCGCCCTGGGCCGGTGGGGGTTCTGGCCCGCGAACGCCGAGGCGTGAATCGGTCGGCGCCGCCGCGTCACCACCGCAGTCGCCCCGTGACCAGCAACAGGTCGACCCGCTGCCCCCCGAGCCACGCCTCGCTGGTCCAGCCATGCCCGCCCTGCACCTGCAGCTGCGGCCGGAAGGACCAGTCCTCGGGCACCCGAGTGCCGATGGCCCAGTCGAGCTCGGTGCCCAGGTAGCGGCCGTCGCTGGGCTCCCCGATGGGGTTGGTGGGGGCGCCGCCGTTCAGCGCCGCCTGGACGGGCTGGCTGATGGGGCCCGTGGCCCAAGCGAACACGGCGCCGGCCCGCAGCTCGAGGAAGTTCAGCGGCGCCCAGACGCCCGCGGGCTGCAGAGCGAAGGCCGACTGAAAGGCCCCCTCCGTCGCCAAGTTCGGCAGGCCCGGCTGGGAGACGGCGCCACGGTCTGGGTCCTGGCCCTGCTCGATGGCCGCGAGCTCCGTGGCCCCCTGCACCTCGTCGAAGAGCACCATGCCCACGTTGTGGTCCCGGTCGAAGCGGAACGCCGTGTACACGTCGTCGTCGGGGGTGCGGTCGCCGCTCGCCCAGGCCACCTTGCCGAGCAGTCCATGGCGCTCGCCGAGCCACTCGACCATGCCCACGGCTCCCCCGTTGCGCACCGCCACCCCCTCCGCGGACTGGGCGGTTCGGAGCACGTCGGTCGACCCGAGCAGGGTCGCGGCCTCGAAGGCCAGCCGCAAGTCGCCCCCTTGCACCTCTCGCCGCACGCTGGCGGTGGCGTCGAGGACCCACACCTGAAGCCCGTAGCCGTCGGCGTCCGTCTGGACCCGCCGGGCCGAGTACAGCCCGGCCTCGCCGGCCTCCGTGCGCCAGAGCACCGACAGCAGCCCCTGGTAGGCGTCGTCTCCCTGGGACGTGCGGGCGAATTCGTCGGCCAGCACCCGATCGCCGGCCACGATGACGAACAGCGGCACGTCGGCCCCAAGGGGAGCGGTCGCGAAGCGCACCCGGGCGACGCGGTCCCCGAAGTCGACCCGGCCGAACCACGGGTCGTGGGCACCGTCGTTGGCCACCAGGCCGAGGCCCCAGTGGGACATGGTCGCGCCCACCTGCAGGTCGCCGGCGCCGGTGCGAATGCCCCCCTCCAGACGGCGCAGCGCCACCGAGCCAGGCTCGGCGAGGCCCAGCACATGACGCCGGCGTTCATCGAGGTCGGACAGACCCCAGGTGGCCCCCGCGACCTGGCCCGTGAGCACGTCGGCTTCGAAGCCGAGGCGCAGCTGAGTGCGGCCCTCGCGCACGGTCTCCACCGCGTCGAGGCCGAACCGGAAGCGGTGATCGAGGGAGGGCCCCCAACCGGGCGTGCGGCCGTCGGGGTCGATGACGAAGGGCTGCGGCATGGATTCGATCATCCGCCACTCGCCATGGGATGTGGTCTGGGCCAGGGCGAGCCCGAGGAGAAGCGCGGTCACTGCACAGGCTCGATGGGAAGGAGGAAGGGGCAATCGGCGGTGGCGAGGCAAGGGTCGTCGTTGACCTCGGCGCCGCCGCTGGCGAGGAAGCTGGCCACCTGCTGGGCCCCGAACGTGTTCACGTCGAACGGCAGGGCGGGGTCGGGCAGGAAGTAGGCGTGGCTGCCGTACGGGGACACGTAGAGGAAGCGCAGCGCGTGCACGCCATCCCCGGCAGGACGCTCCGCCCGTACCGGAGCGGCCAGCGTGGGCTCGCCGTAGGGGTCGATCCCGTTGTCGAGGTCGTCGGGGTCGTGGTGCACGAAGCCATAGACCGGGTCGGTGTAGCTGCTGCGACGGATGTCGGCCTGCATCGTCTCGGACTCGATGAGGTAGCGCTCGACCGACGTGCCGTAGCGGGCATCCTCGGTCGTGAAGTCCACGATCCCCGCCGCCCGGGCCAGAGCCACACCGGCCGCGATGGGCACGGAGGTATCGCCGACCGTCAGTGCGATGAGCACCTCACGGGTCTCGTCGCGCACTGGCTCGTCGGCCCACTGACGCGCGTAGATCACCGGGTCTGCGGCCTCCGCACCCGACGCGAGCACGCCCACGACCTGGCGCAGCTCGCGGCTTCCCCGGGTGAGGCCTAGGCCCCAAGACAGCGCCACCAGCGGCGAGCCCGCCTCGTGGGTGACGCCCTCGTGCACCACCGGCTCCTCGAAGGTGTCGATGGTGCGCACCAGGTCGCCGCTGGCTTTGTACACCTCGACCCGGATGCGGTCCCCGAGGCCCTCGTTGTCGGGCACCGTGTAGACCTCGCCCTCTTCGACGCCCCCATCGGGGATGCCGGCCAGGAAGGCCTTCTCGGCAGGCTCGGCGGCGTTGGCCTTCATGGGGAGGCGCGTCGTGCGGTCTGACGGGATGCGAACCTCCGCCCGCTCCCCAAGGCTCTCGTTGTGCACCACCATGCGGCCGCCCACCGGCAGCTCGTCGAAGCGCGCCATCACGTAGTCGCGGTCGTTGTCCCACGAGATGACCTGCTGCAGCAGCTCGTAGCCCTCCCCCGAGGGACGCAAGGCGAACAGCGGCGTGAGGGCTCGGCCGGTGAGGGAGTGCCCCACCGAGCCGATGCTGGTCCGAGTGCCGACGTCGAACAAGCCACCACCGGGCACGGTGAGCACCGCCGCGTCGAGGTCGGGCACCGCCGCTGCCGCGAGGCCGCCCTCCAGCCCGCCCATGGATACGCCATCGAAGAAGAAGCGGGTGCCGGGTCCGCCCAGATCGATCTCGCCGTCGTCGTCCCAGTCGCAGGTGGTCATGGCGTGGCCCGTGGCCAAGGAACCCTCTGCCGTCAGCTCGATCTCCTCCATCTCTCCGTCCCCGCAGGCCTGGAGAACCCGCACCAGCTGCACCCAGTCGACCACCGGCTGCCGGATCATGTCGCGGGTGTGGAGCAGGTCGGCGGTGAACTGATCGGCGCTGGGGTTGTCCTCCCCGTCGTTGTCGAGGTCGCGGAAGCGGCCGTCGCGGAGGTGCCACCACAGGGGCTCGGCGCGGTTGGCCGCCAGCAACGCGGCGATGAGGGTGTCGTAGTCGTCGCCGAAGGACAGGCCGTGGCCGGGGGCGTCGATACCGCAAGAGGCGATGCCCTGCCGGTTCAATGCCCACGCGAAGGCGAGGAACTCGATGCGGGTGCTGCCGAGCCCGTGGCCATGAATGGAGACGGGGAACGGAGCCTGGTGGGCCTCGGTCTCCCTGGGGATGGCGCAGGTGAAGCTGAGGCGCTCAGGGGCGGACACGACCGTGCCCGACAATGGGTCGAGGGCCCAGGACTCGTCGGCGTCGCTGCCGTCGCCGTCCTTGTCGACCAGCAGGTAGGGGCTCTCGAAGGACCCCCCGACGATGCCCCTGGTGAACGTCGTGTAGGCACCGCCCATCAACGCGGTGGCCTCCTCCGGGATGAGGCCGAGGGACGTGAGCGGGGTGACGACGTCCTCGGCCCGCAGCAAGGTGGGCACCTGGCCGTCGATGGTGTGGAGCACGTGGGCTTCGGTGACCTGCGGCGGGTAGGTCTGGGCCAGGTGCCAGTAGGGCCCCTCGCCGTCGAACAGGCCGGAGACCACGTCGTGGAGGTCGGCGGTGGGGTTGCCGGTGGTGAAGGACCACGCGAAGGCGACGTCGTCGACGCCGAGCTCGTAGCGGGGCAGCAGATCGAGGAGGGGCTCCAGGTCCGGGGTCTGTCGCGTGTGGTTGACCCAGGCGAACGGAGAGCGGATGGGCGCGCCGTCCTCGCCGACCAGGCGCTCGGTGATCACCACCGCGTAGGTGGTGGTCTCCCGCAGGGGCATGACCGGGCGGAGGTGGAGCGTCTGGGCGTTGAGGTCGTAGACGGTGAGCAGGTCGTCGTAGGGGTCGCCGCCGGGGGGCCACACGTTGGCGACGTCGAGCACGCCATCGCCGTCGGTGTCTTCCCCGGCATCGAGCTCCCCGTCGCCGTCGCGGTCTTCCGACACGGTGTCGAACAGCAGGGCCGGTCCCGGGTGCGGATCGGACAGGTACAAGCTCTCGCTGCTGGTGAGCTGCTGGGGGAAGCGGCCGTGGCCGAAGTCCATGGGGATGACCGAGCCGAAGTCCGGCGAGTCGGGGTCGACGTCGATCAAGAGCACCGCGTCGTCGAGCTCGTGGCCGTCGACGTGGAAGTCGTCGGGGTGGCGGTCCAACAGGTTCTGCACGTCGAGGGGCTGGTCGAAGCCCACCTGGATCGGGGCATACAGCCCGAAGCCCGACATGCGGTTGAGGCCTTCCCGGGAGTGACGCTCGATCTGCAGGTCGGCGGTCAGCGGGAGGTTGACCCGCTTGCCCGTGGGGGAGTTGGGGTCGGGGGTGGTGGCCAGGTCGTTGGGGAACGGGATGTCCGGCAACGGCTCCGCATCGAAGTCCACACGGACCATGGGCCCGTCGCCTGGAGGCGTGGGGCGGAGGCCCTCGGGATCGCCCGCGCACGCGGCGAGAAGCAGGCAAAAAGGCAGTGGAAGTCGGTGCATGGCGCCGATTATGCGCCATCGTTCCGATCGGGTAGGGTCCATCTGCAGGTTCGGGGCTTGGCCCCCCACCGTCTGCACGCCGAGGAGGGCCCGTTGCCGGAAGAGCTCAAGCTGATCGTGCACGACGATGGGCTTCTGACGCTGCTGGACGACCCCACCTGGGTGCGGGAGTACCGCCCCCTGCGCAACCGCAACATGGCGCTCATGGTGCTCAGCTTGCTCGTCGGGACCGGCATCGGCGTCGGCATCCTCGGAGCGATCGGCTTGGTGGCGGATGTCGCTGCGCCCATCGCCTTCGCCCTGTCCGCCCTGCTGGCCTTCCCGCTCGCCGTGGTGCAGATGCGGGCGTCGCTGTCCCTGCACATCGGACGGGTGGGCCTGACCACCACCCGCGTGTTCGGCCAGAAGGTGCGCATCAGCGAGGTGATGGACGGCGTCGCCCGCCAAAAGCCCGCCCCCCTGTCGCCGTCGTCCGAGCCCACGCGCATCCTGTGGGAAGACGTCGACGACGTGATCTGGTCCGACGTGCACCTCGAGGTCCGCCACCACGGCGACCAGGCCGTTCGCTTCGACCTCGAGGACTACGCCCGCGCCGACATCGCCAGGCTGGGGGAGGAGATTCGCAAGGTGTGGGAGGCATCCGAGCCGAGCCGGGCCGAGCCCGAGGAGGCCGAGGCCAGCAAGGAACAGCTGCAGCGGCTGGCGAAGGGGCGAGCGGAGCAGCGCCAAGGCTGACGCCAGGGCAAACCCTCCGGGTCGGCCCGCGGTAGGCTTCGGGGAGGAGGGCCGTTGCACACCACCGCCACCGCGTCCCTGCGCATGCCCGGCTCGATCGAAGCCGTCTTCGCCGCCGCCACCACCGACGCGCGCATGGTCGCCGCCTTCGACGGCGTCGGCCCCATTCCCGGCATCGACCGCATCGAGAACCTGGGACCCGAGCTGGCCGTGGGCCTCGAGCGCATCATCCACAGCTCCGACGGGACCGGCGTGCGGGAGCGGGTGGAGGTGCTCGAGCCCCCCCATCGCCAGGCCTACACCCTGTCGGACTTCAAGGGACCCTTCCGATTCCTGGTGCGCGGCGCGCGGGCCGAGTGGACGTTCACGGCGGACGGCGATCACACCGACGTGCACTGGCACTACACCTTCGAGACCACGTCCTTCCTCGCGTGGCCCATCGTGCGGGTCCTGATGCCCTTCTTCGCCCGGGCCCAGGCAAAGTGCCTCGCCGCCCTCGCCGAGGGGCTCTCAGGGGCTGCCGAGTAGTCAGGCGCGGCGCTCCACGTCCGCCTTCCCTTGCTCTGCTGCCCGACGGGGCACGACCCGTGAGAAGCGATGGGCCTCCCGGCCGTCGGCGAACAAGATCAACGTCGGGTGGCTGAAGACGAGGAGCTGGCCCGCGATGTCGGGGCTGGCCGCGGTGTCGATGGCCAGCCAGCGCCACGACGGGTCGTCGAACAGCGCCTCCGCCCAAGGACGCACCGCATGGCACGGCCCGCATCCCTCGATGGTCAGGTACACCGCCACCCGAGGCGCCGACTGGACCACGGTCAAGAGTTCGTCGTGGGTCATGGGCCATCAGACCACGGATGGGCCCAGCGGTTCGACGACCATCCCACCGGGCACGCCGCTACGGACCCACGGGCTTCAGGAGCAGCGGAAGGTCCGCCGCGAGACGCTGCCACACCGCATCCACCGGGGCCGCAGCCCGCAGGTCGGGATGGGTGACGAGCCAGACCGGGTGCTCCACCAGGGGCTGAAGCAGGCCCACGAGCTCCGGGTCCCGGTTCGCCACGCACCCGAGGAGGGCACCGATGGCCACCCCCTGTCGCACCCAGCTCAGCACGGTGGCGAAGGAGTCCGTGCGGTACGTCATCTGCTCCGCCGAGAACCCCATGCTCGCGGCCTGCTGCACGAACAACGGGTCGCGGTCCGGACCGATCACCCGGTGCCGCACCAGATCGGGCAGGGCCTCGGGGCGACCATGGCGCGCCAGGTAGGCCCGCGAAGCGTAGAAGCCGGTGAACGTGGAGCCGAGCCGCCGGGCCACGAGGGATGCGCGGCGCGGCTGGAACATTCGCACCGCGATGTCGGCGTCTCGTCGGTCCAGGTCGGAGGCGTGGGCGTCGACCACCACATCGACCGCGAGCTCCGGGTGGTCGTCCCGCAGCTGGATCAGGCTCGGCCCCAGCAGATCGGTGGCCACGGGCTCTGTGCAGCTGACCCGCACGCGCCCCGACACCGCCGTCGCCCGCCCGGACAGCGCCCGCCGCAAGTCGGCGACCTGAGCATCCACCCGTCGGGCCGCCTGGAGGACCGCCCGCCCCTCGTCGGTCAGCGCCATGCCTCGCGCATGCCGGAGCACCAAGGGCTGGCCCAACGACTCCTCCAGGGCCCGCAGCCGCCGCCCCAGCGTGGGCTGACTCACCCCCACCACCCCGGCCGCCGCGCGGAGCGACCCGGCCTCGTGCACCGCCAACAGCAGCCGCAGCCCATCCCAGTCCATGTGATTCATTTCTGAATCATAGATGCGAAGCATCGGCCATGGTGAGAAGCATGCGCATCGGTGACCTTGATCTTGCCCCACGGGTTCAGGAGGTCCTCATGCAAGTCACCATTCTCGGCATCACCGGAGGCGTCGGCCATGCCGCGGCTCACGCCTTTCTCGATGCAGGCATCCCGGTGCGGGCCTTGGTCCGCGACGCCGGCCGCGTGCCCCCTCGCGAAGGCCTCACCCTCGTCGAGGGCGACGCCCGGGACCCCGAAGCCCTGGCACGGGCCATCGAGGGCAGCGACGTGTTGTTCCATGGGCTCAACCTCCCGTACCCCGACTGGGACCCCGGCATGTTCGAGCTCACGGAGGCCGTGGCCACCGTGGCCGAAGCCCATGGCCTCACGGTGCTCTTCCCTGGCAACGTCTACGGCCTCGGCCCCGACTTCATCGAGGCCCTCACGGAGGAGGACGCCCATCAGCCGCCGAGCCGCAAGGGAGCCCTGCGCAACCGCCTGGAGGCCCGTCTCCGGCAGGCCACCGAGGCCGGCGCGCGCTGCATCGTGCTCAGGGCCGGCGACTTCTTCGGGGGCATCGGCCAGAGCAGCTGGATGTACCACCTGACCGACGGCGCGCGCACCGGAGGCCCCATCCAGATCGCCGGGCCCACCGACGTGCTCCATGCCTGGGCCTTCCTCCCCGACGTGGGCAAGACCTTCGTGCTGCTGGCCCAGCGACGGAACGAGCTGCCGCCGTGGGCGGTCTTCCACTTCGAAGGACACGTCGTCACCGCCCCCACCTGGGTCGAGGCCGTCCGCGCGGGACTCGGCGACCCGACCCGCCACACCAAGGGCTTCCCGTGGATGTGGATGCAGCTGGCCCGCCCGTTCGTGCCCATGGTCCGCGAGCTCTTCGAGATGCGGTACCTGTGGAACGAGCCGGTCCGCATGGACGGCAGCAAGCTGCGTGCCTTCCTCGGAGAGGTGCCCCACACCCCCCTCTACGACGCCGTGAGGCAGGCCCTCGCAGGCGAAGGCACCCTCGCCGCTTGAGGCCCCCCTCGAGGTCGCAAGGTAGGATGCCGGATGTCCGATCCTGCCGAAGCCGCAGCCTGGGGCCTGCCGTGGGCCCATGCACTGGCAGGCCTGGTCGTCGCGACGGCCTCGGGGTTGGTGATCGGGCTGGAGCGGGAGCGTTCCGCCCAGGCCCGCGAGCACCGGCGCTTCGTGGGGGTTCGCACCCTGGCGCTGATCGGGCTCGGTGGTGGCATGTCCGGCCTGCTGGGCTCGGTGTGGGGCCTGGCGGTGCCCATCGTCTTCCTGCTGTCGGTGGCGGGGCTGTCGCTGGTGGCCTCCCTCGCCGACACCGACGACCACCCCGGCGTGACCACCGAGGTCTCCACCTTGGCCGTCGCCCTGATGGGGCTGATGGCGACCTCCCCCTTGCCCGGCATCGAGCACCACGTCCGCTTCGGCCTGGTCGGCGCGGTGGCCCTCCTCACGATGGGCCTGCTCTCGCTGCGGGGTCCCCTCCACCGCCTGGCCGCCGCGGTGTCCCAGGATGAGCTGGTGCAGGTGGCCCAGCTCGGGCTGCTGCTGCTGGTGGCCCTGCCCATCCTCCCCGACGTCGACCTGTGGGGCATCCCGGGCCTCAACCCACGCCAGACCGGCATGATGGTCGCCCTCATCGCGGGCATCGGCCTCGCCGGCTACCTCGCCGTGCGCAACATGGGGCCCGGACGCGGGATGGCGGTCGCCGGCCTGCTGGGCGGCCTCGTCTCGTCCACCGCCGTGACCCTCGGCTTCGCGGGCCAGTGCAAAGACGCGCCCGACCTCGTCCGCCCCGCCAGTCGCGGCATCGTGCTCGCGTGTGTGGTGATGCTGCCCCGCCAGCTGCTGGAGGTGGGGGTCGTCGCCCCCTCGCTGCTCCCGCGGGTGGCCATCCCCCTCGGCGTGATGGCCGTCGTAGGGATCGTGGGTGCGGGCGTGGCCTTCCTGCAGGACTCCGATCCACCGGCCGGGAGCGACGACCGGCTCCGCAATCCGGGCAGCATGGGCGAGGCCCTCAAGTTCGGCGCGCTCTACGTGGCCGTGGTGGCCATCTCCGGCGAAGCGCTGCGCCTCCTCGGCCCCCAGGGACTCTACGTCTCGGCGGTCCTGGCCGGCATCGCCGACGTCGACGCCATCACCCTCTCCGTCAGCCACCTGGTCGGCGAGGGCCTCGACCACACGGTGGCGGCTCGGGCCCTCACCCTGGCCTCGATGACCAACACCGCCCTGAAGCTCGCCATGACCGCGGTCGTGGGTGGAGTGCCCGTGGGCCGGGCCGTGGGGCTGCTTCTCGCCCCGATGGTCGTGGCCGGAGGCATCGCGCTCTTCTTCGTGTGAGTCGCGCCCTCAGTACAGGATGTGGTCGATGGGCTGCTCCTTGTCGGGCACCTCGGTCTCCCCGAGCATCTGCCGCAGGTCGATCTCGATGACCCGGCTCAGCGCGTTCATCGGCACGTCGTTCATGGAGCGCTCGAAGGGGTCCTCGCTGGCGTCGCCGATGACCTCCATCGTGATGAACACCCAGCTCACCAGCGCCGACGCGACGATCATCGGCAGCGCCGGGGTCAGCTCTCCGGCGGTGGTGGAGGCCTGCAGCACCTGGTCGCCGAACACATCGAGCATGCCGAAGGGCACCATGGTCACGAACACCCGGGTGAACACGCGCCCATACTCGGCATACTGGCGGGGAAATGGGGTCGCCTTGATGCGTTCGGCCTTCCCCTGCAGCCCGAACAGCTCCTGCACGACCTCCATCATCGCGATCTGATGGAACAGATCGATCTTGCCGTGGCGATGCAGGTCCGCGAGCACCTCCCCCTGACGCGCCAGCATGTGGGTCGCGGGGTTGCCGAGGGCGGTGAAGCGCTCGAACTCCTCGTCGGAGAGGAAGGGGGAAATCTCCGTGGGCCAGTCGTTGCGCATGTGCTCGGCGTGGGCCTCGAGACGAATACGGGTCGCGGATGCAGGACGGTCGTGGAATCGGGACGTCTTGCGAAGCTGGAGCCGCAGCCCGTTGACCCACGCCAGGTGCCGGTAGATCATCGTGCGACGGAGGTCCTGGGCCTCTTCGCTGTCGTCGCCGGGGCGCACGTAGCTCATGACGTAGGTGGCCCAGGTGCGGCTCTCGTTGACGACCCCGCCCCAGATCTTGCGCCCCTCCCAGAACCGGTCGTAGGCCGCGTTGTTCTTGAAGCCCACGTAGAAGGCCACCGCCGTACCGATGGTGGCGATGGGCAAGAACGGGATGCGCAGGAAGTGCCACCCCGCGAAGGCGTACAACGAGAAGACGAACAGGGCCCACAAGGACAGCATGGACGCAAAGAGAACCCCGTAGCGAAGCACCTGAGTGGCGGACAGGCGTCGGGTGTGCAGCAAGGGCGACCTCCAGAGGGCGGACGCGTATCCTCACGAGTGTGCCTCCGCTCAGCGGGTCAGCGCACGCCGACCCGGAACACGTCCTCCGAGAACAGCGACGAGACGTACAGCGAGCACGGGTCGAAGTCCCCGACGCCGAAGGCCAGGCTGGCCCCGAAGGTCACGCCCTCGGCCACGACCTCCCACGCGCCGTCGGGGGCGATGCGCACGATGGTGCCCGGCAGGTTGTTGACCACGTACAGGTTGCCCTCCGCATCGATGGCCACGCCGTCCTGGGTGCTCCCGTCGGGCAGCGTGGCGAGCACCCCGACCTCCCCGGACGCCCCGTCGACGATGGGCAGCGAGGCCACCGTGCTCGGCACGCCGTAGGTGTTGGCCACGTAGGCGCGGTCCCCGTCGGGGGCGAAGGCGATGCCGTTGGGGGACGGGACGCCCTCGGCCCATACCGACACCTCGGCGCCGTCGGCCTCCCAGATGGTCGTGCCCCCCGGACCCGACACCAGCACTGTGCCCCACGGGCTCACCGCCGGGAAGTTGGCGCCATCGATCCCCGAGGCCACCACGCGGACCGTGCCCGCGTCGACGTCGACCCCAACCAGCCCGCCTTCTCCGTTGCCGACGTCGCCCGTCGCGACCAGCAGCTGGCCCTCGTGCCACACCAGGCCCACCGAGCGGGGTACGTCGGCCACGCTGTCCCAGGAGCCGTCGAGCTGGATCTCGGCGACGTAGCCGCCGCCGCTCACCCCGCTGCCGCCCACGAACAGGCGCCCGTCGGGGCTGAAGGCCAGCCCCTCGGTGCCGGTGGTGCCGTCGACGACGAAGCCGGAGGCCAGCACCTGCACCTCACCCGGGGCGATGTCGTCGTGGCAGCTCTTCGCGGCGGTGGCGGCTGGTCCGTCGGTGGCCATGCCGCTGGGGCTCGTGCAGCCCACGACGGCCCACAGGATTCCTGTGCGGACCCTCATGGCGATGCCTCGGGCGCGTCCCGCCGATGCAGACGCACAAACAGGTCCCGGGGCTTCACCGTCAGCGTCTCGTGGACCGACAGCTCGTAGTCCGGGTCGGGCTCGAGGCGGTAGCGCCGCAGGACCAGGCCGAGGACCAGCGTGGCCTCCAGGGTGGCGAACTGGGCACCGATGCAGGCGCGCTGGCCGTGTCCGAAGGGCTTGTAGGCGTGGGGAGGCCGCTTGCGCTCCCGCTCCCGGAGGAAGCGGTCGGGGTCGAAGCGCTCGGGCTCCTCCCACGCATCGGGGTCGCGATGCAGGGCCGGCAACAACAGCAGCACCTGACGCTTGGCAGGGATGAGCCACCGACCGGCGATCACCGTGTCCTCGTCGAGCTCCACGGAGAAGGCCGGGGCCGTGGGCCACAACCGCAGCCCTTCCTTGAGCACCCGTCCGACCAGCTTGAGCTGCTTGACCTGCTCCCAGCTGGGCCGCTCGACATCCCCCAACACGAAGTCGACCTCAGCGACCGTGCGGGCCAGCAACTCCGGGTCTTGGAGCAGGTAGTGCAGGGCGAAGGACAGCGCGCCGCTGGTGGTCTCGTGCCCCGCGATGAGGAAGGTCAGGATCTGGTTGCGGATGTTGACGTCGTCGAGGCGCTCGCCGTCCTTGGTCGACTCGGTGAGCATCCGGTCGAGCAGGTCCGTGCCGGTCGTCTCCCCTCCCGCACGACGCTGACGGATGAGGGCGTCGACGGTGTCGTTCATCGTGCGCTGGTCCTCCGCGAAGCCCCGGTTGGCCCGGAAGCGCAGCTTGCGAAGGGGCCTGGGCACCTGCACCCGGTACAGCGCCTCGGTCCGGGCGCGGGTCATGGAGCCCACGAAGGGGTGGGCGTCCGCCCGCCCGAAGGAGTCGAAGCGGTAGCCGAAGCCACACAGCCCGATGGTGTCGAAGGTGAGCCGGGTCATCTGCTCGGGGACGTCGATCCGCGCACCGTCGGGCAGCGAGTCCCAGCTCGTGAGCATGGCCTCGGCCATCTCGAGCATCGCCTCGTAGTACAGGGCCATCGACTGGCGTCGGAAGGCCGGCACCAAGATCTCGTGGGCCCGGCCCCAGTTCGGCTCGTCGGTGTGGGCGGTGAACAGCGCGTCGCCCACGACGGCCCGCAGCTCCTCGAGAGGGGCACTGATGCACTTGTCGTGGGGGTGGGAGAGCACCTCGGCCACGAGCTCGGCGGAGGACAGCACCACCAGCTCGTGTTTGAGGGAGAGGTGCACGATGGGGCCGTGCTCTGCGACGATGTTCATCACCGCCTGGATGACCGAGTCCCCGAAGATCAGCGGCAGGTGGCCGAGGAGCGGCGTTCGCGGGGGGGACGGGATGGGCTCCAAGGGCACCTCACGGGCCCCGACCCTACTCCAAGAGGCCCCCACCCTACGGGTCATCGTCCGGGGAGAGCACACGACCGTCTCGAAGGGCCCGCAGGACCTGCTGTGTGCGCGCGCGGTCTTCCTGCCGTTGCGCATCGCTTCGCCGCGCCGCGCTGGCCAGGGGGAGGTTCATCCGTCGATTCCCCTCCAGGAAGGGACGCTTTCGGTTCAGGAACGCCCAGTACATCGGGGTGATCGGGCAGGTCTTCTTGGGGTGAAAGGCGCAGCCGGCGCAGTAGTCGCTCATCTTGTGCAGGTAGTTGGCCCCCGACACGTACGGCTTCGTGGTCATCACGTCCCCGGCTGCGAAGGTCCCCATGCCGAGGACGTTGGGCTCCACGACCCAGTCGTACGCGTCCGCGTAGGCCACCCAGAACCAGTCCGTGAGCTCCCGCGGCGACACATCGAGGAGGGTGGCGAGGTTCGACAGCACCATGAGCCTCGGGATGTGGTGGGACCACCCGTCGCGCCACACGTCGGCCACCACCCCGTCGAGACAGGCCAGGCCCGACGGGGCCCCCCAGAACACGTCGGGCAGTGGCTCGTGGCTCTGCAGCGCATTGGGCGTCGGCGTGCCGTCGTCGGTGAGCCGGCGAAAGCCGTCGGTGGCCTCGTGCACGTGGCGCACGAACTCCCGCCAGCCCGCCACCTGCCGCAGGAACCCCTCCCGGCTGCTGAGGGGCAGCTCGTCGTGGGCCAGCACGTCGTCGACCAGCTGCTGCGGCCGCAGGCGGTGGAGGTTGAGCAGCTCGCTGACCTTGGTGTGGAACAGGCGTCGATGGGACGCGGACATCGCGTCTTCGAACGGTCCGAAGTGGTGGAGGCAGGAACCCAACGCCCACGACCAGAGCATGGCGGCGTCGGCGGCGGTGGCAGGAAGCTCCTCGGCGTGCACTTCGCCCGGGTGGTGGGCGAAGCGCTGCCGCACGAGGGCCACCACCTCGGCCTTGATGTCGGACGCCTCGAAGCGAGGCGGCAAAGGTTCTGGGGGGTCGCCGGGCCAACGCTTCCGGTTGTCGGCGTCGTGGCTATATTTTCCACCGAAGGGGTGTCCGTCGGTGTCCATCAGCCAGCCCGTGCGCTGGCGAACGGCACGGTAGAAGCCGTCCATCCGCCAGGGACCCTCCGGCCCGCCCGCGCGGGCGAAGTCGGCGGCGGTGGTCAGCCAGCCGGTGTGGTCCTCCACCAAGAGCAGGCCGGTGTCGACGAGAGGTTGCAGCTCGTCACGGAGCTCGCGCTCGGCGGCACGCATCATCCGCAGCGGCCCCCGCTCCCGCGCGACCGCCCGGAGGGCCTCTGCGTAGCCCCCCTCCGTGACGACGTGGTGCACAGCCACGCCGCGCTGGGCCTGCTCCACCGCGAAGTGCCGCAGGTTCGCGAGGACCAAGGCCAGCTTCCGCTGGTGGTAGGGGCGACGCTGGCTCTTCTCCAGGCTCTCGACCAGCACGATGCCGGCGTCCGCTGGGTCGAGGGTGGCGAGGGGACCCAGCTGATCGTTCAGCTGATCGTACGCGACGAAGAGCCAGGTTCGGCCTCCGTCGTCGATGGGCTGGGCGGCCTGCAGCGCCGCACGAAACACAGAAGACATGCGGCCTCCATATGAATTCGTAGGAGGAGTCGTCGTGCCCACCCACGAGGAAAAGCGTTGCCGCGTCTGTGGTCGGCGCTTCGCCTGGCGCAGGGCATGGGCCGACGTATGGGACGAGGTGCGCCACTGCAGCAGGAGGTGTCGCCGGCAGGGCATTCGCCCACTGGACCTCGAGCTGGAGGACGCCATGATGGACCTGGCACGCACCCGGGGTCGCCACGAGACGCTCTGCCCGTCGGAGGTGGCACGGGCCGTGCGCGACGACTGGAAGCCGCTGATGGAGCGCGTGCGTCAAGCCGCTCGGCGTCGAGCCGCCGTGGGTGAGAATCCGACGACGGTGAGGCCGAGATTCGCTCGATAAGCTTGCTTATCGCTGGCAAATCGAAGGGCGAGCCTAGGAGGATTCTCGACGAGCGGCCTTTAGGCCGCGCAACAAGTGTGATTCCAAGGGGACTTTCGAGCGCACCGAGACGGTCCGGTTGGAATCCCGCGACGGTGAGCCCGAGATTCGCTTGAGAAGCTTGCTTCTCAGGGGCGAATCGGAGGGCGAGCATAGCGGGATTTTCGACGAGCGGCCCTTGGGCCGCGCAACAAGTGGGATTCCAAGAGGTCTTTCGAGCGGAGCGAGACGGGCCGGTTGGAATCGAGGTCCTCCAGCGCGGCAAAAGGGTCGACCCTGGCGACGCGAGAGGACCGATCCGGCTGCGGCTCGGACCCCAAGGCTAGGGCCACGACGCGCCGCACCGCCCACCGAGGGCTGACGAGGGTTAGCTGCGCTCGGGGGATGAATGGAAAACCACATCGTGGTGCAAGGCATTCGCGACGCGCTCGCCATCGACGACGATCAGCTCACCGAGCTGTTGGCCACCGGAGGAGGCACGGTCACCCCCGAGGCGGTGGCCCGCTACCGTGAGCCCGACTGCTCCGACGCGCAGCTGCTCGAGTTCCTCGACGGCCTGGTCGTGTGGCGTCGGGGACCACGCACGTCGCCCGCACCGGCCGAGCCGCCGGCGGTGAGCAACAACCTGGTGCTCAAGAAGCTCCGCGTCGCCCTGGCCCTCGAGGAGCGGGACGTGCTGAGGGCCTTCGCGGCACGGGGCCGGGAGCTCAGCAAACGCGAGCTGACGCCCTGGTTCCGGAAGCCCGGGTCGAAGCACTTTCGGGCGTGCGACGACGACAGCTTGGCGCTGTTCCTGTCGGGGCTGTCCGCGCTGGGGCTCGGCAAGCCGCCGCCCTCGTAGGGAACACGGTCCGCTCAGAACGCCATACCCAGCCTTGCGCGGTGCCGTGCGGGTGCCAGGTGTTGCTTGCTGCATTTCCACTGGGCCGCCACCCCTGCGGGTGCCATGCTGCAGCTACGCATTCTGCAGCTGCGACCCGCTCAGAACGCCACACCCAGGTTGGTGTGGGCGGCTGGAAATGGTCCCGACGAGCCGTAGCCCTGGATGTCGTAGGCCAGGTACTGGAAGCCGAGTCCCCCCGAGAGCACGAAGTGCTTGCCCACGATGCCGGTGTAGCCGACGAGCGCTGAGCCATAGCCGCCTGCCTCCGCCGTCTTCGGCGCCTCGGTGGTGGCGAGTCGCGCCAGCACACCCCGAGCCATGACCCACCCGCCCGTGGGGGCCTTGCCCCAGGGGAAGTAGCGGAAGCCGGCCTCTCCCCCGATGCCGACGAACGGCTCGCGGCCCTCGGTGAGCAACCCGTCGAACAGCCGCAGGTGAGGCCCAGCGTAGATCGAGGTGTGGGACGACAGCACGCGCTCCGTCTGCAGATGCACGTAGCCGAGGGCCGTGGTGAGCGGGTCGACGGTGACCGTCCAGTCCGGCAGTTCGGGGGACTCAGCGGCGAACGCAGCACACAGCAGCCAGAACAAGAAGCACCTCGCGGCCACAGCCTACGCCACACACCCCCTCGCCCGCGAAGGCCGGCACCCAGCGGCCCGCGCGGTCGCGCGCGAGACCGCTCGTTCACGCGCTCCAACGCTCACCTCACGGGCGAACGACTCCGTCCCTGTCGACCTCGGGCTCTGGCACGGAACCTGAATGGTTCGGCACGGGAGGCCACGATGGCACGACGCCGGAACCAGCAGACGAAGACGCCGCCGAAGCGGACGAAGCGGACGAAGCGGACGAAGCGCATCCGCAAGCACGAGCGAAAGGCTCGTCCGGCCCCTTCCACGCCCCAGTACTGGCTCGTGGAGAGCCGCTGGGGCTGGTGCCGCTACCGCGCCGCCATCGCACCGAAGCGGGGCCGGCGCCTGGCCATGGAGGGCGACCGCATCGTCGACCATCTGCCCAAGGACCTGCTCCGCGCCAACCCCGAGCGCCAGGTCCTCGGCTACGGCTGTGCGGCCCATGTGTACGGCGACCGGCACGTCCATTGCCGGCGCTGCCGACAGCCGTTCTGCTTCGCGGCCGGCGAGCAGCGCTACTGGTACGAGGCACTGCAGATCCCACGGCACGTGTCCCCCGCTCGGTGCTCGGCCTGCCGTCGCCTGGAGCGGGAGCGCAAGCGGGGATGGCCCGAGCTGATGAAGGCCGTCTCTACGTGGAAGACCGACGACACCCCAGAGACCCGCGCTCGGGTCGTGCGGGCGACCCATGCCGTCCGCACGGACGTCGGGCCCCACGCCCTGCGGCGAGCCCTGGGCTGGGCGCGCAAGCTTCCGGACCTCGTCGGTCTGTCGGTCGACCTCGAGGAAGAGATCGGACGGCGCTTCGGAGCGCGTCGTTAGAGACCTCCCTCCCCTTCCTCGAGGCGCCCGCTTGGCTTCCCCCCCGTTCACGCTCGCCCAGCTCGACGCCGTCGCCTTCCTCCGGACCCTCCCGGACGACAGCGTCGATCTGCTCGTCACGGACCCTCCCTACCAGTCCCTCGAGAAGCACCGAGCCATCGGCACGACCACCCGCCTGAAGAACAGCAAGGCCTCCAGCAACCAGTGGTTCGACATCTTCCCGGACGCCCGCTTCCCGGAGCTGCTGGCCGAGGTCCACCGGGTGCTCAAGCGGAACCGGCACTTCTACTTGTTCTGCAACGCCGAGACGATGTTCGTCGTGAAGCCCTTGGGCGAGGCGGCCGGCTTCACCTTCTGGAAGCCCCTGGTGTGGGACAAGCAGAAGATCGGCATGGGGTACCACTACCGGGCCCGCTACGAGCTCATCCTCTTCTTCGAGAAGGGCAAGAGGAAGCTCAACGATCTGGGCATCCCCGACATCCTCTCGGCCCCGAGGGTCTGGCGCGGCTACCCCACGGAGAAGCCGGCCCAGCTCATCGAGACCTTGATCACCCAGAGCACCCAGAAGGGGGAGCTCGTCGTCGACCCCTTCATGGGGTCCGGCAGCGCGGGCGTCGCCGCCGTGCGCCACGGCCGCCGCTTCCTCGGCAACGACACCTGCGACGAGGCGGTGGCGATCAGCCGGGCGCGCCTCACCGAGGAGGGGGCCGTCGAGGCCGACGTTCCCCTGGGGTGAACCCGCTCCTCAGAGCGTTCCGGACCACACGGCGTCGGTGGCGCGGGCCTCGGTCGCCGTCTCGGACAGCGCCTGGGCGTACACCGACGCACCGGCCAGCCGGGAGGCCACGTTGACCGTGACCTGCGCGTAGCCGTTGGCGTCGGCCGTCACCGTCCCGGCCTTCTTCGGGTTGTACAGCTGCAGGCAGTCGTCCGGGCTCAGGGGGTGGCAGGTCACGGGCGTGCTGGTGGTGTAGTTGCCCCAGTAGAAGGTCACGTCCGACCCCGGCAGGGCGTTGGTCACTTCCAGGTCGACGGTGCCCCCGGTCGGGCTGCTGATGGTGAGCCAGGCATCGTCCTGGTCGCAGCGGGTGTTCATGTTCTCGTCGACGCAGTCGTCCTCGAGGACGTGCACGCGGGCGACGCCGCAGCTGAAGTCGAAGTAGCCATCGACCCGCAGCGTGACCGTGTCGCCAGCAAGGAGGGCCGCGGTGACGGAGGACTGGGTGCCGCTCGTGTCGTCGTCGCAGTACAGCTCCGGATCGCAGGTGTCGTCCGCGAGGGACAACACCGTGTCGAAGCCGGTGCCCGCTGTGGAGAACGTGAACACGCCAGTGTGGGGTGCCGTCCAGGACAACAGGGCGTCTTCCCCGCTGTCCTCGGACCCGCAGCTGGCGGTGTGGTCGTCGCCCATCCCGCAGGTGTCGATGTTCAGGACGTCGAAGCCCGTGGCCGACCCCATGTCCTCGTCCAGGTCGCAAGTGAACACGGGAATGGGGCCCGCAGCGACGTTGAGGACGAAGTCGCCCGTCGCCGCACCGAACCCTCCCACGACGACGAGGATGCGGTCGCCGGCCAGCAGGTCGGCCTCGATGGACGACTGGAGCACGCCGTTGGCGTCGTCGTTGCACTCGAGGGTGGTGGTGCAGTCGGCGGCGAGGACCTGCAGCGCCGTGTCGTAGGCCGAGCCGAAGGTGTCGAAGGTGTAGCGGCCGTCGACCGGGGCCACGAACTCGAAGGCCTCGTCGGCCCCGCCCAGGTTGCCGCAGGTCTGCGGGTAGTCGTCGGTGCTGTACAGGGTCGAGCCGGTGGCGGCCGCGGGCCCGATGGTCAGCAGGTCGGTGGCACTCGGACAGGTGGCGGCCGTCGCCACGGCGGGAAGGGTCAGGGCAGCAAAGGCGATGAACGAACGCATGGGAACCTCTCGGTGGATGCAAAGACGTCACGCGCTGCCTCGGGCGCCACCAGCGTTCGATTCGAGCCGATACATGACGACACGGTCGGACCCAGGGGGTGCCAGGGGGTCAGAGCGGCAGGGGTCCGACCGGAAGGGGTCCGACCGGAGCAGACGCAGCGCGGCTCGGACACGGGATTCGCTTGCGGCAGCCCGGGCGCACGGGCATGCTGTCGCATGCTTTGGTTGTCCCTCGCGCTCGCCGCGTCCCCCACGGTCCCCACGAACCCCTTGGCCGCGTACGGCGTGGGCGACGGGTCCGATGGGTCCGTGATCATCAACCCGGGAACCCAGCTCTCGGCCCCTGTGTACGGACGTCTCGCCATCGACGTCGACCCGGTGGCCGCCGAGGCCACGCTGGTCGATGCGGCGGACTTCGAGGTGGGCGACCTGGTGTTGTTCTGGCAGGTCACCGGGCCATCGGAGCCCGCCGCTGGCGACCCCTACGTCGACCTGGAGGGCGCCGGCCTGTTCCGGCTGCGCCGGGTGAATGCCATCATTGGCGACAGCCTCCAGCTCGATCTTCCTCTCGGTGCCCCCTTCCCCAGCGAGCACACCCAGGTGGTGCAGGTCCTGGAGTTCGAGGACCTCAGCATCGTGACCGGGGTCACCGTGCCCGTGCCCGCGTGGGACGGCTCCACCGGCGGGATTCTCTTCGCCACCGTGTCCGGCACCCTCGACAACAAGGGGCTGGTCGACGGACGGGGGTCGGGCTTCCGTGGGGGCGCGTCCGAAGAGGGGCTGCTGAACTTCGGCTGCGAGGGGCTCACCAACAGCGAGGCCGGTCAGGCAGGCGAGGCCCTGCACGGCACCTCGTCCCGCGGCCGAGGCAACCGCGGCACCGCCGGCGGCGGTGGGAACTGCCACAACGCAGGGGGCGCTGGAGGCGCTCACCTCGGAGAGGGCGGGAAGGGCGGCAACGCCTACGACTTCGCCCGGAGCGAGGGCGGGCTCGGCGGCGCGCCCCTCGACCCGCCCGTGCTGCTCCCAGACCGGCTCTTCCTCGGCAGCGGCGGCGGCGGCGGGCACACCAGCTCGGGGGGATCCGACGGCCACCCCGGAGGCGGCGTCCTCGTGGTGATCGCCCAGACCGTGGACAGCTTCGGGTCCGTGGACGTGTCCGGCGCAGGCGGTGGGAGCGCGGGCGAAGACGGCGGGGGCGGAGGCGGCGCGGGAGGCACCGCGGTGCTGATCTCCATGGAGCCGGCCAACTGCGACGACGTGCGGGCCGACGGCGGCCCAGGCATGAACACCGACGACGACCTCATCGGCAGCTGTCATGGTCCCGGCGGCGGCGGTGGCGGCGGACTGACCTACGTGAGCCCGACGCCGCTAGGCAGCTGCGTGCCCCAGGCGCTCGGTGCGTCGAACGGCATCTGCGATGGCCGCGACGCATTCGGGGCCGACCCTGGCACCGACGGCGTGGTGTGGCAGCGGGTGGAGTCCGACCTCGACGCCGACGGCGACGGCTCGCCCGCAGGGGAAGACTGCCAGGACGGCGACCCCCGCGTGAGCCCCGACATGGTGGAGATCTGCGACAACGGGGTGGACGACGACTGCGACCTGACCACCCTGGACGGCTGCCCCGACACGGCAGACACCGGCCTGCCGACCGACGCCGACACCGACACCGACACCGACACCGACACCGACACCGACACCGACACCGATGTCGACACCAACACCGACACCGTCGGCACCTCGTACGAGACCAACGAGGGAATCGTCGTGGGCGGTGGCGGGTGTTCCTGCGGATCAAACTCCGGCATGACCGGTGGGCTGGCGCTGATCCTGGCGGCCGCGTTCGCGCGGCGCCGTACCTGATTCCTAGGGACTGAAACCAGGGCTGGGGCGTCCCCGACGGCCCGGGACACCGCCGTGCGCGGCGTCCGAGCGCGACCGCCACGACGCCCGCTAGGACTTCAGGGGCACCTGCACCTCGTTGCGTCGCCACGGGCCGAGCACCCAGGGCGGGTCGAACTGCGCCAGGGCCGCGGGCCCCCCAGCCAGCAGCCCTACCTCGAGCATGGCGGCGTGCAGTGCGGCCACTTCGGCCTGGAACGCGGCCTCGGAGACCCGTCCGGGGAACGTGCGGACGGCCGCCCGTCCCCCAGGAACCTCGACGAGCTCGACTCGGTCGTCGTCGGGCGCCGGCAGCGTGGCAAGGGTCCAGGCGGAGGGCATGGTGAACGCCACGGTCCACCCATCCCCGACCGGGGCCGCGCTCACCGGGGTCGTCATGTCGATGGTCTGCGACGCGGGCGCTGCAGACACGGGGGTCGTCATGTCGATGCCCGCGCGGGCGGTGTTGCCGCCGAAGATGTAGCCGGCGAGCACCTGGAACCCCTCGCGGGTGGCCTCCTTTCGGGTGCCCGCCAGGGTGACCCGCGCCTCGAGGGTGGGGGCGTACGCTCGCACCTCGAACCCAGGATGGCTGGCCTCGACGACGTAGCCGGGCTCCTCGTATTGCCCACGATCGGGCGCGACGAGCCTCCAGCCCACGACCGCGACCGCCACCACCCCTAGGACAACAGCAGCAGCGGCCCACGGCACGAGTCGATTCATGGCACCTCCTCCCAGGCGGTATCGATTTGTGCAGACCCCCTGTCGATCGCTGGCCCATGCGCCCGGAGCATCTCGCCCAGCAGCGTGTGCGAACTGCCACGCTGCGCACCGTCGACACAGGCGCTCAGCGCATCTCCGGCTGGCACGGGGGTTGCTCCGAACTGAGGGACGCCTTTCCAGGAGCTCCCGCCATGTCCTTGCTCACCCTCGCTCTGCTGTCCGCGAGCCCAGCCCTCGCCGCCGAGACCTACACCATCGACGCCAAGGCCAGCTCGGTCCGGGCGATGATCGACCTCAACGACACCGCGCTGTCCAAGACGACCGGCCACTTCCAGCACGCCCTGGGCCTCGCGCTGATGGAAGGCACCCTCACCCTCGAAGGAGACGTCGTGACCGCCGTGCAGATGGACGGCACCGTCGCGTCGCTGGAGACCAGCACCGACATCCGCAAGGCCGCGGGGCTCGAGGGAGCGATCGCCGACGGCAACGTCACCGCGCTCATGGACTGCGTGTTCAAGCAGCTCCAGCCCGAGGTGGACAACCACATCCGCTTCGAAGGCAAGAGCTTCGAGGGCCCCCTCGACGACCTGAAGGTCACCGGGGAGTTCTCCCTGCACGGCGTGACCAAGACCATGACCGTGCCGATGAAGCTCGTCCGGGAGGGCGAAGGGATGAAGGCCACCGGCACCCTCGCGCTCCAGGTGCCCGACTACGGCTTCCGCATCCCCGGGTCCGGCTGGTCGGTGAAGGACGACGCCAAGGCGGTCCTGGATCTGACCTTCACCAAGAAGTAGGCAACGCCACGGTCACAGAGGCGCCGGCCGCCGTTCAGAGGTGCTTTTCCAAGTAGGCCTGGATCTTCGCCTCTTCCTGCTCGACCAGCTCCTCGAGGGGCTCGAACGGGCGTCCGTCGAAGTGCCTCGGGGAGGTGCCCGGACCGTCCGGACTGCCATGTTCGGCATCGATGGACTTCCGCCATTTGTCGGCGTGGTTCTGCCACTCGTCCCGATCGACGAGCTCGGGGGAGGCGAACCACACGTTCCAGGTGAGCAGGTTGCCGGACTGGAGCATGTTGCCAGAGGCGGTGTTGAACAGATCCATCACGAGGGTGTTGAAGTCATCCACCGCGGCGTCGCCCGTCGTCTTGATGTCGCCGATCTGCACGCCGAGGTTGCCGACGGTGAAGGCCTCGGAGTGTTTGGCGAACTCGGGAATCGGGAACCCGTCACTCTGCCCCTTGCGAAGGGGGAAGATGGGCTGCGACGGGTCGCCGAGGAGGTGGGTCTGGACCTGGATGGCGTGCGCCTTGTCGAACGGGAACCGAAAGCCCTTCTTTTTGAAGTGCTCCCACACCTTCTTCACGACCCAGTTCTCAAGGGCGCTCGGACTGAACCAGATCACCCCCACGACGGACATGTCGGCCGCGAGGGTGCGGTTCGTCTCGTCGGCCCAGCCTCGCTGCCCGGTGACCGTGACCTCCACGTTCATGCACCCCAGCGACGGAGAACACGCGCCCTGCTGCGGACAGATGATCGAGTACACCCGGCCCTCGTCGGTGTAGCCGAGCCGGGAGATGTCCGGCGCGAACATCTGGTAGCACCTGGAGTCCGGCTTCCCTTGAACGGTCTCCCAGCTGAACTCGGGCCACAGCACCTTCTGCTGCCGCTGCAGCAGGTCGATGTTGGCCATGTTGTCGAGCATGGGCAGGGAGGAGAGGTCGGGGGTGGGGTACGCGAAGGCCGGATTGGACGCTTCGAATCCACCCTGCCAGCCGGGCACGGCCCCCGCATCATCATGGCTAGACATCCATTCCCCCGCATTGGTATCGTAATTTCCGAACACGACATCGCATTCTCGAGCGAAGGTGGTTCAGCCAACCGCCGGTGTCAAGCAGATAATCTACGATTCAAACGAGTACTCGGCCACACGACCAACCGACCCTCCCACCAATGGGAGGCAATGTTTTCGTACTGAACCGCAGCCACTGGGCAGGCAGACCATCCCCCAGCTCGATGGATCGGTCAGATACGCTGTCCTCGGAGGCTGCTTTGCGAACCCTTCCAGCCATGGCCGTGAGCCTCGCGCTCTGCGCGTGCGGCGACGACCCGACGAAAGCGACGGTCGACCCCCCCACCACGACCCCCACCGCAGACACCGGGTCCACCTCGGATTCGACGACCGACACCACCTCGGACACGACCGACACCGCCACCACCACCGTCACCACCGGAGGCTGCGTCGACGCCTACGTGGGGAACGACGACCACGGGCGTGCGGTGGTCGGCCCGCTGGGCGAGCTCCTCGCCGTGTCGGTGCACGAGCCCGACTACTGGCAGTTCGAGGTGGCCTCCGGGCAGCGACGCGTCGTCACGCCCGAGCTGCAGGGGGGCGTGGGCAACGAAGCCATCGAGCTGTCCCTCGTGGACGAAGACGGCGGGCTCTCCCAGAGCAGCATCTGGGGCATCGACCTCCACAACTCCAGCCCCGATCCCATCACCTACACCGTCGTGGCGAGCGCACTGGCCGCTCCCACTACCTGTCTGTCGTACACGCTCACCGAGGAGGTCCTCGAGGCGCCCCTGTGCGTCGACGGCGTGGGCGACACCTGGCAGGACGCCACCCCACTCGTCCGCGAAGGGACGCGGATGACGGGGGAAGACACCCTGCACAACGGCGACGAAGACTGGTTCGTGGCCGAAGCGCTGGAGGAGCTCACCGGCCGACTCGTTCTCGACACGGCCTGGGTCGAGTCCGGCGTGATCCTGGAGATCTACGACGACCCCACCGCCCCACCCCTCTTGGCCACCGACGGGCGCTACAGCTACGAGTACTTCTTGCTCGACATCGACTGGACCGCACTGAAGCCCTTCCCCCCTGGCCTCTACTACGTGCGCGTGGTCGCCCCCGGAAGTGGGCCGGTGTGCGACGGCCCCTATGAGCTGTACTGGACGAGGTGAGCTCCCACATCGCAGGCACGGCAGCGGACCGAACGGGACGCTACGGCTCGTCGACCACCAGCACGTCCGGGTCGGGGCTCGGCGCAAAGAGGCGCTTCACCTGAGCCGCCCGGTGCTCCAGCACACCCCGCTGGTTGGTGTAGCCCTTGTCGGTGGTCTCGCCGTGGTCCAGGGACAAGGGACGGTCGAGGACCAGCGCCCGGGCGATGTGGGTGGCGTTCGCCGGATGGGCCCGGTTGTGCGCCCGCAGCCCTGCGAGGAGACGAGCCCGAAGCTCCGCCGGGTCGCGTCCAGGCGCCGGCACGACGAGCAGACCGAGGTCGGGTCCATCGTGGCCCGCGACCACCACGTCGTGCACGAAGGGAGACAAGGCATCGACCAGGGCGACCCGCAGCCGGCCCACCCGCACCCAGGTGCCCGACGACAGCTTGAAGTTCTCCCCGATGCGCCCGGCGAAGGCGACCCCCTGGTTCGGGTCGTCGGCGTCGACGAGGTGGCCGGCGTCGCCGGTGGAGAGGAAGCCCTGGGCGTCGCGGTGGACGGGCTCGATGCTGCCCCCCGGGAGCCAGTAGCCAGGGGTGACGTGGGGCCCCTTCACCCGCAGCTCGTGCAGGCCACCGTGACGCACCATGGCGAGCTTCGTCCCAGGGACCGGCACCCCGAGGACCCCGGCGGACTCCGTCTCGAAGTGGGCGGAGGTGGCGAGGGGCGCGGTCTCGGTGGAGCCCCAGGCGGACGTGAAGAAGACCTCGCGCCCAGCGGCGGCGGCCAGGCGCTGCAGCCGGCGGCGGGTGCTCGGGGTGAGGGCCGCCGCGGCGTAGAAGATGAGCCGCAGGTGCCGAAAGACCCGGTGGGACAGCTCGGCGTCCCCCTCGAGCACCTCGACCGCCTGGTCGAAGCCCCGGGGCACGTTGAACCACAGGTTGGGGCCGACGTCGGCCATGTTGCGCAGGGTGGTCTCGATGAGGCCAGGCGCCGGGCGTCCCGCGTCGATGTACAGCGTGCCGCCGTTGCGCAGCACCAGGTTCATGTTGTGGTTGCCCCCGAAGGTGTGGGACCACGGCAGCCAGTCGACCACCACCGGGCGGTGGGTCTCCAGGAAGGGCCAGCAGGTGCGCAGCATCTCTTGGTTGGCGGTGAGCATGCGGTGGGTGTTCACCACCCCCTTGGGCAAGCCCGTCGAGCCCGACGTGAAGAGCACCTTGGCGATGGTGCCCGGGCCGATGGAGGCTCGTTCCGGACCGTGGTGGCTGGTCGCCTCGCGCACGTCGTCGGCATCGATGGGGTCCGACACCCCGAGGGCTCGGAGGGCCGCCTCGTAGGGCGCCCGCACGTCGACGAAGACCACGGCCGGCTGCGCGACGCCGTGGAGGAGGCTGAGGCGCTCGTGGGTCGAGGACGCCGTGGCGTACGCCGTGGAGATGGGCACCACCGGCGCACCGAGATGAAAGGCCGCGAGGGTCACCAAGGCGTGGGTGACGGAGTTGCCCGAGAGCAGCATGACCGGCATCCCGACGCCGGCACCACGGCGGGCGAGGAGGCGGGCGACCCCTGGGATGCTGGCGGCGAGGGCCCCGTAGGTCAGGCCCCGCCAGCGTCCGTCCGGTCCGCGCTCGGCCACCGCCGTGTGGTCCGGGTCGCACTGGGCCCAGTGGTCGACCCACGACAGCACGGTGGGCGCGGGCTCGGGCAGAGGTGTGGTGGGCTCGAGCACGAAGCCGCGGAGCGTGTCCACTCGACGGATCGAGGGGGTGAGCAGGTCGAGCTGGGACATCGTGCCTCCGACGGGGAGCATATGCGGCGGACCCGGCCAGAGCCCACGTCGCAGCGACGAGCCTCCGCCCCCTACGGCATGGGGCGCGGCTGGGGGCTCCCGAGGGGGTACAGCGTCTCGATGCGGTCGCTCTCGCGCACCTCCAAGATCACGCCCTGGTCGGTCTTGCGCACCCCCAGCTCGAAGACCACCTCGGGGGGCATGGTCCGGGTGACCTCCACGACCCGGGCGCCGTGGTCGGACTCTGGGTCGTCGAGGGTCCCGAACACCGCGAGCACGTTGCGGGTCACGGGGAGGTGGTCGGCGTCGCCGAGGGCCAGGGCGTACAGGCCGGGCTCGTAGGACCACACCTGGCTCACGGTGCCCGCGTCGCGATCGATGGCGAACTCCACGACCCGGCTCCGGATCTGGTCTTCGGGGGGCTTGGCCTCGAAGGCGCTGGCCCCGTGGGTGCCGTTGTCGAACAGCAGCAGCGTGTCGTCGGGGGTCCACTCGGGGCCGTGGGGGTGGTACGGGTAGCGGAAGTCGGCGCCCACCGGCTCCAGCAGCAGGTCATCGAAGCCGGGTGCCCAGTTCACCGGCGGCGCCAAGATCCACTGGACCTCGCCGGTGACCCCGTCGAACTCGACGATGGCGTCCTGGTTGCGCGCCGAGAAGATGTAGCGGTCCAGCGCCGGCAGATGCACCACGTTGTTGGTGTGGGACCAGTCCTCGGTGCCGGGGAGGAGGTAGTGCCAGTAGGAGCTGGTGAGCACGTCGTAGCCGATCCGCCGCGGGTCGAGCATGTCGAGGACCGAGAAGCGACGGACCTCCGCGCCGGTGCGGTCGAACTGCACGATCAGGTCACCGGCGACCCGGGCCGAGGTCGTCGGGGCCAACGGATCGGTGTCGCTGGTCGGGAAGCCATCGATGATGCGGGGCTCGATGCTGAGGCCCAGCAGGTCGCCGTTAGGCAAGGGGTGCACGTCGTGATGGAGCGCCGGCACGTCGGGCCCGATGGCGTCGGCCGGCGCGAAGTCGCTGCGGGTCGGCCACCAGGTCTCGACCACGTCGCCCAGCAGGTCCACCTCCACGACCTCTCGGCGGGTGTGGAGGAAGACGAGGTTCCCGTCGACGTTGCGGTGGGCCTCCGCGGCATACCGGAGGGTGGTGTAGAACCAGACCACCCGCCCCTGGGCGTCCACGAGAGCGATGTAGGACTTGCCCTGGTTGTTGGGCGCCGAGGGCGAGACCAGCGTGTAGCCAGGCTCCATGCGGTCGGGCTCGACGTGGAGCACGTCGAACACGGGGAAGTCGTCGGGGAGGGCCGGGGTGGTCGCGGTCATGGCGACCTCGGTGGCGACCCCGTCTTCGTTGAGGGCCCGGAAGGTGACCGCGTAGGTGGTGTCGGGAAGCACCCCCACGATGGGCCAGGTCTGCTCCGTGCCGTCCGCGAGCAGGTCGATGGCCCACGTGTCCTCCGGGGACGCGAACACCAGCTCGAGGGTGCAGGGGCGGTCGGTCCTCGCGGTGGCGACGAAGGCCTGGGGGACCGCAGGGTTGGGGTTGGTCTCGAGGGTCGGGGGGGAGACGAAGGCGATGGGCGCCGCGGGGGTCGTAGGGGTCGGCTCGGGCATCGGCATGGGCATGGGCACGGGCATCGGCGCTGGGACCGGGGTCGTGCCGTCTTCCTTCCCAGCAGGACCACAGGCGACGACGCACCACACCACGAACCACGAACCCACGACAGCCTCCATTGGACGGGGCTGCACGCAGACTATCCGCCCGGAGGGGAGAGCCGCGTGCCTCGTGGAATGCACGCCTTCACGACACGCAGCCGGGGGGCAAGGAGTCGTCGCCACCCGCCCTCGGGCGACGAAGGCGCGGAGAACCCGAGGTCTCGACAGGTATGCTCACGGTATCGGAGGTGCCTGTGCGTTCCTGGATCCCCCTGCTCGCCCTCGTTGGCTGCAAGAGCGACGTCTCGGTCGCGGACAAACCGAACGTGTCCCCCGCCGTGCAGATCCAGTCGCCCTCCGACGGCTCCGCCTTCGACAACGTGCAGTCCGTCGAGCTGCAAGGGCTCGTGAGCGACGCCAATGGGCTCGAGGACGTCACCGACGTCACCTGGAGCTCCAGCATCGAGGGCGTGCTCGCCCAGCTCCCCGAGGCCGCCCCCGACAACCAGGGCACCACCCGCTGGACGGGCACCCTGGACGTCGGCACCCACACCATCTCCCTGTCGGCCACCGACGCGTCCGGCGACAGCCACGTCCAGTCCATCACGCTGTTCGTCACCGAGGCGGAAGACCAGCCTGTCGCCGAGATCTCCAGCCCCGCCGACTTCGACACCTTCTTCGAGGGGAGCTCCATCGACCTGCTGGGCGTGGTCTACGACCCGAACCAGGCCCCCGACACCCTCGAGGTGCGGTGGACCATCGAAGACCAGGCCAGCCCCGGTGCCCCCATCTTCGACGAGTACGACACCCCCGGGTCCTCCGGCGCCACCGCCGTGCGCCTGGACGACGCCCAGCTGGGCACCTGGCTCGCCACCCTCCTCGTCACCGACGAGCAGGGGAACACGGCCACCTCCCAGGTGATCTTCGACGTGGGCGACCCCGACGACAGCGACGACGACGACGACGGCTGGACCATCGCCCAGGGAGACTGCGACGACAGCGACGCCGACGTGAACCCCTCCCTCGACGAGATCTGCGACATCAAGGACAACGACTGCAACGGGGTCGTCGACGACAAGGACCTCGACGCGGACCTCCACATCGATGAAGCCTGTGGGGCCTACCCGGGCGGCCTGCCCGTCGACGACTGCGACGACACCACCAGTATCGTGCACCCGGCGGCTCCCGAGATCGAGGACGGCATCGACAACGACTGCAACGGCGAGATCGACGACGGCACCCCCGGCTGGGACAGCGACGGCGACTGCTACTGCATCGGCCCCACGTGCGCCGGCTCCGACAACCCGTTGTGCGGCACCGTGCTCCCCGGGGACTGCAACGACTCCGATCCCCTGCTGAACCCCGACGACCTCGACCTCGACGGCTACTCCAGCTGCGAGAACGACTGCGACGACAGCAACCCGTACCTCTCCCCGGCCGATGGCGACGCCGATGGCTTCTCCTCCTGCGCCGGGGACTGCGACGACACCGACAGCTCCCTCACCCCAGCAGACCTCGACGGCGACAGCTTCTCGTCGTGCGCCGGGGACTGCAACGACCTGCCCCTCGACTGCGGGGCCGGCTGCTTCCCGGGCAACTCCGCGCCGGACGACTGCGACAACTTCGATCAGGACTGCGACGGCGACATCGACGAGGACGCGGCCACCGTGTGGTACCGCGACGCCGACCTCGACGGCTGGACCTCTCCCACCGACACCCAGGCATCCTGCACCGACCCCGACGGCATCGGGGACGAATGGGTGAGCGGCCAGACCACCGACGACTGCGACGACAGCGACCCGGCCCTGAACCACGACGACGTCGACGCCGACACCTACAGCACCTGCGACGGCGACTGCGACGACGCCATCGACACGACCTACCCCAGCGCCTTCGAGGCCTGCGACGGCGTCGACAACAACTGCATCGACGGCATCGACGAGTCCCCCGACGCCGACCTGGACGGCTTCGCCGTGTGCGACGGCGACTGCGACGACAGCGTGGGCAGCACCTACCCGGGGGCGGTGGACGTGCCCGACATCGACTACATCGACGCCAACTGCGACGGCATCGACGGCGACCTGGACAACGACATCTTCGTCGACGCCCTGCAGGGCTCCGACATCGGCAACACCGGCGGCCCCGACGACCCCCTCCAGACCATCGCCGCCGGGGTGGCGGCTGCCTCCGGCTCCCAGAACGTGCTCGTGTCGGCGGACACGTCATACAACCTGAGCGGCGGCACCCTCGTCGTGGAGAACGGCCGCTCGGTGTACGGCGGCTACTCGTACCTGGGCGACTGGAGCCGGGACGGCACCCGGGCCATCGTGCAGGCGGGCACCACCGGCATGAGTGCCGCCGGCATCTCGTCGGCGACCGTGGTCTCCCACCTCGACATCCGCGCCGCCACCAACACGAGCACCTCGGGCAACTCGTACGGCGCCCGGGTGCTGGACTCCAACGCCCTGACCCTCGAAGGGGTACGCCTGGAAGCGGGCGGCGGTGGACCCGGACTGCCGGGGGGCAATGGCACGTCCGGCAGCGCAGGAGGCACGGGCGTCGCCGGCGACGCGGGCGGCGATGGGAGCAGCTGCTGCGGCTACGGAGGCTCGGCCGGCAACGGCGCCGGCACCTGCCCCGACGGCGGCGTGGGCGGTCGCGGGGGCTACAGCACCAGCTCGGGCAGCCCAGGGGCTAGCGGCGGCGGGCTGTGGGGCGGCAGCGCGGGGAGCGGCGGGAACGCCGACACCAACGACACCTGCCTGTTCGGCTGCGACGACGCGGGCTCGGGCTTCGGTGGCGGCAGCTCTTCGGTGTCCGGAGGCCAAGGCTTCGACGCCTCCGGGGGCGACGGGCTCGGTGCGGTCTCAGCGGACCACTGGGTCGGCGATGCAGGGAACGCCGGCGTGACCGGCGAGTGTGGCTCGGGCGGCGGCGGCGGCGGCGGCGGCGGCGGCACCGACTGCTGCAACAACGACCGCGGCGCGGGCGGTGGCGGCGGCGGCGGAGCCGGTGGCGGCGGCGCCCCAGGCACCGGCGGGACCGCGGGCGGAGGCAGCTTCGGCCTGTTCCTCGTGCGCAGCGCCGTCCACCTCGACGACGTCGACCTGCAGACCGGGACCGGCGGCCCCGGCGGCCCCGGCGGCACGGGCGGAAGCGGTGGCAACGGCGGCGGCGGCGGCACCGCAGGCACCGGGCTCGACAACGGCGGCAACGGCGGTGCCGGCGGCGCCGGCTCGGCCGGCGGTCGCGGCGGCCACGGCGGAGGGGGTGGTGGTGGCGCCAGCTACGGCATCTACACGTCGGCCTCGAGCCGCACCGTGGGCCCTGGTGGCGTGGGCTACTCCATCGGCTCGGGGGGGGCGGGCGGCAGCGCCGCGGTGCCCGGCTCCAACGGCCTGACCGGCAGCTCCGGCCAGGAGTACTAGAGGGCCCGTCGACGCCCCCCGCGTCGTCGACCCAGCGCGCCGAGGCCGAGGACCCCCATCCAGGCGGCGGACGGCAGGCCCGCGGCACATCCGCAGCCCCCGCCGCCGGACACGGTCCCCGAGGGGTTCTCCACGGCGGGCTCGGTCGGCGAGGGCTCCGTCGTGGTGGGCTCGGGCGTGGTGGTGTCCGTCGTCGACGGCTCCGTGGGCTCGCCGGTGTCGGTCGGCTCTGTCGGATCGGGGTCCGGGGCATCGGGCTTCCGGGACTTCGGCAGCAGCTCGGGGACCTCGCCACCGCGCACGATCAGGAACGAGCCATGGCCGCCGAGCGCCACATCGTCGTAGCCATCGTCGTCGATGTCGCCCACGCCAGCCGCGGTCAGCCCACTGCCCCAACCCGTGGGGCTCTGCCACCACGGGTCCTCCATCGGACCCGTAGGCCCGCCCAGCAAGACGCGGATGCCCTCCGCCGGATCGAAGTCGTCGGACCGGGGCGAGCGGGCCCGGAGCAGGATGTCGTCGAAGCCATCGGCGTTCACGTCCCCCGCCCCGGCGACCTGGTAGCCGTGCTCGAGGGACCCCGCGATCAAGGGGGCCGTCCACCACGGCACCGGATCGAGCCCCGTCGCTTCCCCCCGGTAGAGCACGGCAGCGCCGCGGTTTGCCCCCACCAGCACGTCGTCGAAGCCATCGCCGTCGACATCGCCCGCCCCGGCCACCGACAGGCCGAACGCCCCGTCCAGGCCGCCGTCCCCCATGAGGGACTCTGTGCGTGCGCTGCTGGGGTCCGGGTGCCCGTAGATCACCTCGATGGCGCCGGCGCCCAGCCCAGCCTTGGGTAGCCCGACCACCACATCGTCGAAGCCATCGCCGTCCACATCCCCCACGCCGGCCAGGGGCGGGTGCACGTAGTCGTTGTCGGTGGCTTCGAGGGACCAGCTGAAGGCGCTGGGCGCCTCCACCCCGCCCTCGAACAGGTCGAGGAACAGGTGGATGACCGAGGGATTCGCCACATCGCCGATCAAGAAGTCCCCAACACCGTCGCCGTCGAAGTCTCCAGCGTCCGCCATCCACTGCTCGGTCACGGTTCGGTACGGCTCCCAGCGCGTGGACCGGAACCACGAAGGCCTCGTGGCAGGGGGCTCGCCGCCGAGGAAGAGGCTGGAGAAGGGAGGCGGAGGGTGCGAGGCCGTCAGTGGATGGTGCTCTCCGCCCACCAGAAGCTCGTCGTCGCCGTCCGCATCCTGGTCTTGGATCATCGCCACGTAGAGGCCAGGGATCAGACCACCAAGCGAGGAGTCGAACGACCAGTCGGCCCCATCGAAGGTCTGCGTCGGTCCTCCGGCAAAGCCGAAGATGGTCGTGCCTCCCACGATCAGGTCGTGCACTCCATCGCCGTTCAGATCGCGCCTTCCCACCACCACCAAGCCTCGGTACCCGGGTTCGCGAACGCCCGTGGTCCCCGGGAAGCGCAGCTGCGGTGCGAAGTCCGCGGCGTCTCCAGGAATCACCAGGGTTCGACCGTTCCGGCTGAGACGGTTCAGGACGAGGAGGTCGTCGAGCCCGTCGCCATCCACGTCACCCACGCCCGATGCGGGGCCTGCTGGGCCACCCATGTTGCCCACGGCCCACCACGACGGACTGGTCTCCAGCCCAGCGGCCCCCCCGAAGTAGACACAAGCTCCGCCCCGCGAGCCCACCTCCACCGAACTCCACTGAGTGAAGTGGCTCATCGTGACCACCACGTCGTCGTAGCCGTCGCCGTTCAGATCCCCCGCCCCCGCGGGATGCAGGTCGCTGTCCGGGTCGCCGGCCGCCACCGGGCAGGGGAGCAGGACTGCGTCTGCCACCGATGGAAGCCCTGCGGCGGAGCCCAGGTAGACCTCGACGCTCTGTGGGGACTCGTCCACGTGGACCACCGCGTCGGCGAAGCCATCGCCGTTCACGTCGCCCGCCCCGCGTGCGTAGCCACTCACCCAGGGGACCGGCGCCTCCAGGCCATCGGGGCTTCCGTAGTACAGGTAGCCCACGGTGGAGGGGAGACCCTTGTTGGCCGCCACATCGTCCCAGCCATCGCCGTCGACGTCCCCGAGCAACGCCGGATGGACCACGTGCGCCCCTGTGGGGGACAACAGCAACGTGGAGCGGCCGACATCGAGGCCGTCGGCCGAGCCATGGAGCAAGAGCTGCTCGTTCGTCCCCGTGAAGTTCAAGTCCACCGCCACGTCGTCGAAGCCGTCCTGATCGAGGTCTCCGAGAGCGACCATGGGGTCGATGCCGGACAACAGCGAGTTCAAGACCACGCTGGGGCTCGCCGGCAGCCCGGTGGCGCTGCCGTAGAAGATCCGCACGTAGGCGTCGGTGTCGGCGCACAGGAGGTCCTGAAAGCCATCGCCGTTGACGTCTGCGCCGGCCATTCCGAACAGGGTGCCGCTGGTCGGAGTGAAGGACCAGCTGGGGGTGGTGGGGAGGCCTCCAGCCCCTCCGTGAAACACGCCGATGGTTCTGCTGAACAGGGATGCGACGTCCTGGAAGCCATCGCCATTGACGTCCCCAAAGGGAATGGCGAGGTCATTCATTCCCCCATCGAGCCCATCGTGCACCACACGTCGCCCGCAGGCACCGCCCCCATGGCGGGCAGCGACGCCCACCAGACCAGGCTCATCCATCCCACCACGGCCGTCCTCCTGGACCCCTTCACGGAGCCGCCTCATCATGCGACCGTACCTAACTAGGTTCTGGCCGTGGAAGGGCGCTGGCCCCCAGCCTGGCCGACACGGTGCGACACCGTGCGACACCCTCCTCCCCCCCGCCTCGGTAGGTTCTGGAAGCTGCGGAGAACCCGCCGCTTGCCTGTGTTTCGAACACCGGGGCTCCGCGCCCCTGGAGGGACCTGATGCGTCTTCACACCCATGCCTTCATCGCCACCGTGGCCACGGCCACCTGGATGGCCACCCTGACAAGTCCAGCGCACGCCGGCTCTGCCGATTGCGGCGACCTGTCGACCTGGACGACGAGCTGCCATGACGAGGAAGCGGGCGTTCAGTACTTGATGCTCGATCCAAGGGCCGTGGTCGATCACCTGGGGCTCGGCGACGACGTTCCGGTGGCCACGGCGGCGGCTGTGGTGACCGCCGAGGGCACGGACGTGGCGCTCGGCATCGGCGACGACCACTACCTGGCCTGGGTGGTCGTCCACTCGGACCACTCGGGGGCCCCGGGCGAGGCGACCGGTGACGACGCCATCGAAGGACTGCACGCCGAGAGCGCGTCGCGGGCCGTGCACACCGCGTCGTGCCTGACCGACGAAGGGGGGGACGGCTTCGACGGGTGCGGCAGCGAGGGCGAGCCCGTCGCGGAGGACCCGCCTCCTGTGGACGCCCGCCGTGGAGGGCCCATCTGGCGCCTGGTGCGAAACATCAAGGTGCTGGCTGGACTCGAAACGCCCTGTAGCCATGAGATCACCGAGGCGTGCGTGAAGGTCTCCTTCACCGAACCGAGCTTCATGGATGGGCCGACGTCGCCCCCCTGCACCGTCTCCTGCACCGTCGACGACTGCAACTTCTACGAAGCGTTGGTGTGCGATGGCTCGGTCGTCGCCGGCAGCCTCACCTACTTCAGCCCCGGCCGACAGCGCAACTTGCAGTGCGACTACAGCGACTGCGAGTGACACCCCAGGCTCCCTGACCCTTCGATGGCGCCGCCCGTCGTCGGCCGCGGCTTCATCGGCTACCTTGCGCTTCTTCGGTGTGGAGACGTTGGGTGCTCGACCTTGGTGATGTGCGGGTGGACCTCAAGCGCGGGGAGGTGCTTCGTGGTGTCGAACGCCTGCCCCTCACCACCAAGGAACGCGACCTGCTGGCCTACCTTGCGTCCCACGCAGGGACCGACGTGGGGCGCGAGGAGCTGAACCAAGAGGTCTGGGGCCATGCGCCCTCGGTGAGCAGCCGCGCCCTCGACAACACCGTGCGCCGGCTCCGCAAGAAGATCGAGGCGAGCCCGGCCGAGCCTCGCTGGCTGCTCACGGCCTACGGCTTCGGCTACCGCCTAGAGCTGTCGGCGGCGCCCTCCCCCGAGCCCGTCGTCACGAGCCATCTCATCGGGCGAGAGGCCGAGCTCGGCCGTCTGGCGGCCACCGTGCGCGCGGGCCGCATCACCACCATCGTGGGTCCAGGCGGTGCAGGCAAGACCACCCTCCTCCGCGCCCTTCAGCCACGCCTGACCGACGCGGTGTGGGTCGACCTCACCAGCGCCCTCGAGCCCGACCACGCCTGGCGACAGATCGGCGCCGCCGTCGGCGCCCCGCTCACCCCGGCGCGCACCGCTGAGGCCATCGTCCACGACCACCTCAGCAGCAAACCGGCCACCCTGTTCCTCGACAACATCGAGCAGATCGCCGACTTCGCGCCAAGCGTCGGACGGGTGCTGAGCGCGGTGCCCGGCCTGTGCCTCGCGGCGACGAGCCGGGTTCCGCTCGGGTTGGCGCTCGAAGATGTGCTGCGCCTGGACGGCCTGCCCACGTCGGATGCCTGCGCCTTGTACCTTCGGCACGCCACCATCGAGCCCCAAGAGCACGGGGCCCTGGTCGACCTCGCCACGGCCCTCGACGGCCTTCCCCTGGCTCTGGAGCTGGCGGCCCGGCGCTCGGCGCTGCTCGGCCCTCGCGCGTTGCTCGCGCGACTCGGGGACCTTCCCCGCCTCCTGGGCACCACGAACGACGCCAACCCACGCCACGCCAGCCTCTCCGCGGTCATCGCCTGGTCCTGGTCCTTGCTCGGCGCCCCTGCGAAGCACGCGTTGATCCGGCTCTCCCCCTGCCGCGGGCCGATCCCGCTCGACGTCGCCGTGGGCCTCGTCGACGACCTCGATGCCCTCCAGGACCTCGCCGATCACAGCCTGGTCCAGCGGCGCGAGACCACCCTGCACCTCGCCACGGGGGTCGCCGCCTTCGCCCGCGAGGAGGGAGGCCGCACCGGTGCCGGCGAGGAGGCGGTTCGCCACCACGCCCAGGTGATCCACCGGCTCGCCCGCAGCGCCCTCGACCAGCAACGTGGGGGCGCACGGCACGCCGAGCCCCTGCTTCGCGACCTCGAGGACCAGCTCGTGGCCGCGTCCGAGCAGACCGTGGATGCCACAGCAGCGTGCCAGGCCGCCATCGCGCTGCACGAGGCCACGTGGCGCCGATGGACCACCACCTCCCAGCTCCACCTTCTCGACCGCGCCGAGCGCCTCGCCGCCCAGGAAGCCCCCGACCAACGGGCCCAAGTGCAGGTGCGCAAGGCAGGGGCGTTGTTCCTCGCTGGACGCGGACCGGTGGCCGCCGCGCTGCTCGACCGCCTGGAGCTCGAGGCCTTGGACTGGCGCACCGCCGCCTTTGCCCTGTACGTCCGCGCCGTGCTGCACCGGACCGCCGGCGAGACCGCGGAGGCCGAGGCCACGCTGCAACGCGGCATCCGCTTGTACCAAGACCATGCAGACCCCATCGGGGAATGCACCCTCCTGGGGTTGCTCGCCGTGGTCGCCCGAGACCGAGGCGACAACGAGCTCGCCGTCGAGCACGCCACGCGCACCATCGAGCTCGCGTGGGTCTGCGGCGCAGACGCCGCACGAAGCCGGGCCCATCTCACCTTGGGGAACGTGGCGCGGAGCCGCAAGCGCTTGGCGGAGGCCATGGACCACTACGCCGCGGTCACCGACCTCGCCCTCGAGTTGGGGGATGCCAACCTGACGGTCGCCGTGTTGGGCCTTCGCGCCGGCGTGCACCAGGAGAACGACGAACTCGACGATGCGCTGTCCCTCGGCGAGCAAGCCGTGAAGCGGGCGCAGGAGGCGGGGCTCACGCGTCTCCACGCCCACGCCCTCGACCGCGTCGCCGAGGTGCTCCATCAGCGCGGCGACCTGAGCGCCGCGCTGGCGACCCGACGGTCTGCGCTGCATCGCGCCCAGGCCGCAGGCGACGCGCACTTCGTCGCGTTCCAGAAGGCTGGAATCGCCGAGCTCCTGCGGCAGCAGAGCCCTTCGGTCGAGGAGGGCTGAGCACGCCTGCAGCGATGACGTCGGCACCCCACGTGCCATCGCCACCTACTCCTCGGCAAACCAGGCCTTCAGCTCGTCCTGCCCCTCGGCTCGGTCGCCGATCAGGTTCCGCAGCAGCACCTCCGCGAGACGCACGAAGTCCGCCTCGGTCACGATGCCGACCAGCTTCCCGTCCTGGACCACCGGCAGGCAGCCGTACTTCCCCTTCCGGAGCCGGGTCGCCGCCTCGTGGAGGGGCGCGTCGGGGGCGATGGTCTGGGGCGTGTGCATCACGTCCCGCACCTTCACTGCCGCCTTGAGGCGCTGGGCCTCGTTGTAGCTGCCCTGGACCGACGACACGGCGGCACGGGCCAGGTCCCGGTGGGTGATCAGCCCGACGAGCTGGCGATCCGGCCCATCCACCACGGGCAGGTGCCGAAAGCGCCGGAACCCCATGATTTCCTCGGCATCCACGAGCACCGACTCGGCATGCAGCACCACCACATCACGGCACATCAGGTCTTCGACGTTCATTCGCATCCTCTCGCCGCCATCCTCTCTCAGAAGACCGCGCCTGGCACGCTCCGAGGGGCCCCACCCCCCTCGAACGGTACCCCTTCCTACCCCACCGGGCCCCGCCGACGGCCCCGCGACGAGGACCACCGCCAGCGCCCCATGGTCCGCCCGTTGGGCTAGATCTCGCTGAAGTGGCACGGCTCCGGGGCCGAGAAGCGATACTCCCGGACGCCATGACCACTCTTCAAGCCACCACATCTCCACGTCGCGTGCAACACATGCTCGTCGCCCTCGCGGCGGGGGCGCTGTGCATGTCCCTGGTGTGGTGGTCTCGGGGCAACATCCCAGCGATGGCCCTCGCCATGGTGCTCGTCGTCGCATCGGGCGGACTGTGGGCGCTCTCGAAGCGTGGGGGTACCGCGCTCGCCACCGTGCTGATCACCCTGGCCCTCAACGTCATCACCATCGCTGGCGTCGCGTACTTCGGAGGCCCGAGAGGACACGCTCCCGCGTTCCTCATGGTGGTGGTGATGTGCACGGGTCTGCTGGCAGGGTGGCAAGGAGGCGCCATGTCCTTGGGCGTCTGCATGGCGTACCTGGCCGTCGATGGCTTCTACGGTCCTCCGGCATGGGCGACCGGGAAGATCGCTACCTTGCCGTCCCAAGTCACAGGAGACTGGCTGCTCGCCCTGTGCCTCTCCGGAATCCTGGCCATCGTCGCGTTCCACACCGCCAGCCAGCGCATCGCGGAGGCCAAGCAATCCGAAGCCGACAAACAAGAAGCGCTGCTGCACGCCGAAGCTGGAAGCCGCGCCAAGTCGGCGTTCCTCGCCAACATGAGCCACGAGCTCCGCACTCCGCTCACCGCCATTCTAGGGTACGCCGAGCTGATGGGCGACGACGTCGACGGCGAATCCAAGGAAGACCTGGAGAAGATCGTGCACTCCGGACAGCACCTCCTCGCGCTGATCGACGACGTGCTCGACATGGCCCGGGTGGAGAGCGGGCGCTCCGAGCTCCACCTCGCCCCCTTCGACCTTCACGCATTGGTGGCCGAGGTCGCGAGCATGCTGGCTCCGGCAGCCCAGCAGGCCCACTCCGAGGTGCATGTCCGCCCGTCCCCGCGCTGCCTCGTCCATGCGGATCGCCGTCGAACCCGCCAGATCCTGCAGAACCTCTACTCCAACGCGCTGAAGTACGCGCCCGGACGGGTCGACGTCGTGGTGGAGCGCCACGGCACCGAGGGGAGGCTGACGGTCCGCGACCACGGCACCGGGATTCCCGCCTCGGTGCTTCCGAAGCTGTTCACGCCGTTCAGCCGCGGCCACGGGAGCGACGTGCAAGGCACGGGCCTCGGCCTCGCCCTCTCCTCGTCCCTGGCCACACAGATGGGGGGCACGCTCACGGTGCAGACCCATACACAGGGCGCCACCTTCACCTTGTCACTGCCCGCGCACGACGAGGCCGACCAACCCTTTCCGCCACCAGAACCGTCATCGGGGTGAGGGTCCTCCGCGTCGACGACCGACCACGGCTCGCCCAGCCGGAAGAACGCCTGTCGGCATCACCGAGGCCCTTCACGACGAGCTCAGCGCGGGGCGAAGTACTTGTGCCATCCCAAGGACACGTCGACCAAGTCGGTAGGTCCCTCCTCCACCTCGTACAGCCAGGTCACCGCCAGGTGCAGGCCCATCGACTGGGGCAAGTCGACGCTCACCTTTCCGGTGCCCGTGAGCAACCGGGTGCGGAGCACGTTCCAGCGGTCGTCCTGGGGAAAGTAGGACGCCTGCCACGACGGGCCCAGCGCGAGCCCAGCCAGGCGGTGGTCGTAGGCCACCCCCGTCTCCGCAGCGAGGGGCCCCGGGAGCTCCAGGCGAACCTGCCCGAGGGCCTGCACCGCGTCGCTCGGGGCCCGAACGAAGAGGAAGCCGTCGTTCGCCTTGCCCGCCAGCGAACCCACGTAGCTACCCCCAGCGGTCACCGAGAGCACCAGGTCGTCGGCCAGGGGGAGTCGCGGCCCCATCAGCAGGTACGGCGCCACCATCAGGGTGCCGGTGCCTGGAGAGGCATAGCGTCCTCGGATCCGCCGGTTCCACGGATCGCCCTGCAGGCCCATCCCCAGGGCCAACCGAAAGGGCCCGCGGACCAAGGGCGAGCGCAGGTCGAGGCGGCCCGGTCCCACCGTGACGTACGGGTCGCAGTAGCCTTCGGACGCCAGCACCCCAGGGCACGGAAGCGTGTCCGGGTCGTCCACCACGGTGCCGTAGAGCAGCGGCGCCGACAGCGACAGCTGCAGTCGATCGTGAAGGCCGTAGGAGCCGTACAGGTCGAGGCGTGCCTTCACCGAGCGGTCCCGAAGGCTGTCGTTCAGCCGACGAAAGGTGGACACCCCCACGCCGCTGTAGACCGACGCCGACCCCGCTGGCAGCGTGGTTGGCTCGTCGGCCATGGCGATGGCGAGCAGCCCGAACCAGAACATCGTCTTTCCCCTTCTGCGCGGACGCTACGTACCCCGAGCGAGGACACGCCATCCACGCGCATGTCGATGCCCGTAGGCCATGGGCACCCCATCCGCCCTCAGAACTTCCCAGACTCGATGGCCGAGCGCAGCACCTTCTCCATCTCTTGGGCGAAGATGAGCTGCACCACCTCGAGGCCGACTGGGCGCAGGGTCGCGAGCGCTTGGTTCTGCCGCTCGGGGTCGGACAGGTCGGTGCTCTTGCCCAGGTGGGCCAGGAAGTGCCGAGAGACCTCGGCCGCGGCCCGGGACAGGTGGCGGCGCAGCATGCGTGCGGCCTCGGCGCTCGCCTTCAGGTCGATGCCCGCGCGGTCCAGGCGCGCGGTGACCTGGAGCAAGGCAGGGCTGTGGACCAAGAACACGTCGCCCTTCTTCTCGACCAGCCCCTCCTCGACCAGGGCGGCCACGAGCCCGTCGCGGTCGTCGTCGACCCACGCCACGAGCTCGGCCCGGGTGAACATGCGCGGCTGGTCGTCGGCCCAGGGGGTCTGCAGCTCGCCCTTGAGGCCGAGCCAGTCCTCGAGCTCGAGCAGGCCGCGGTCGGCCCGCCGCAGCACGTCTCGAATCGCCTTGATCGTCAGCCCTTGGTCTTGCAGGTGGGCGATCAATCGCAGGCGCTCGACATGCTCGTCGCCGTAGACGGCCTTTCGACCTTGTCGCTGGGGCGGCGGCAGCGCCTTCTTCGACTGGTAGTAGCGAATCGTACGGCTGGGCACGCGCGTCTCGGCGGCGAGCTCGTCGATCGTGAGTTCCCGAGGCGGTGGGGTGTCGGGCATCGGCTCCAGGGTAGCTGCGGCCATGGGCTCACGCCACCACGGGGGCGGGCGTGGGCACACTGAGTTGGGCAATCCGACGGACCGCCTTGAGGAGCGTGCGTCCCCAGGACTCGGATCGGTAGGCGACGCCATGGTCCTCGCACACCTGGGCGATCTCCGGCGCGATCTGCCGCAGCCGCTGGGGAGGAAGCCTCGGGAACAGATGATGCTCGATCTGGTGCTCCAGGCCGCCGCAAAGCACGTTGAAGGGCCACGGCACGGTGAAGTTGTTGCTGGACTCGGCCTGCATCGCGTACCAGCGGCCTCGGCTCCCGGCGCGGGTGCCTTCCGGGTAGGACGCCACGTCTTCGCCGATGTGGCCGCAGTAGATCGTGGCCGCTGAGTAGATGTCCCGCATGCGCCCGCTGATGAAGTTGCCCAGCATCACCTTGGCGAACGCCGGACCCGCGAGGGCCGGGAACAGCAGGTATTCCTTGGCCGCGTGGGGCAGCATCTTCCGGAACGCACGCTTGTGGGCGTCGAGGACGTCCGCCCGGTCCCGGGACGGCAGCACGTCGAACTGGTCGACCCACCCATGCTGCCCGTACACGTCGAGCAGCCCGGTGAAGTGCAGGTTCATGGACAGGGTGAAGAACGGCCAGCTGAAGAGCAGCATCGCGGGCAGCTGGGTGTAGTGACGGGCCCGGTGGGGCGTCTGCTCGGTGAGCCGGATGCTGCCGAAGTTGATGTCGATGTCGCGCTTGGCGATGTTCGTGTACTGGTGGTGCTTCACGTTGTGGCCGGACCGCCAGGACGCTTCGTCGATCGGCGTCTCCCACCGGTAGCTCTTCGAGCGGAAGGCCTCGGCGCCGTCGAGCTTGTCGTACGCGCCGTGGAGCACCGTGTGGCCGATCTCCGAGGTCTCCAGCTGCTTGTGCACGAACAGGCACAGCACCCCCGCGGTGAACGAGACCGGCTCGGGGCTGAAGTGAATCAGCACCCGCCCCGCCACCTCGAAGCCGCGGGAGATGCGGCTCACCTGCTTGACCCGGCGCACGTCTTCGTCGCCAACCAGGGCCTCGGCCCGCTTGCGGACGGCATCCACCGCCTTTCCGAACGAGGCCAGGCGCGCGTCGTCGCTCTCGAATGCAAGTTCCATGGGAGCCCTCCAGTGAGTCACCGTTTGATGGGACATCGTTAACTGTGACAGTATTTGGTGTCAACATGATGGAGTGGAGATCCAACCTCCTCGGGCAGCCCGGGGCCAGACCCGTCGTCCGTGGTTGCGACCCAGGTGAATCCGACGACGGTGAGGCCGAGTTTCGCTCGATAAGCTTGCTTATCGCTGGCGAATCGAAGGGCGAGCCTAGGAGGATTCTCGACGAGCGGCCTTTAGGCCGCGCAACAAGTGGGATTCCAAGGG
>Ga0316204_10001397_pt1 | contig 65937 bp, 54 predicted proteins | sample 6monrhotite_MG_2_FD_205661 | JGI IMG/M metagenome (GOLD analysis project Ga0316204, IMG submission 205661) | Microbial mat bacterial communities from mineral coupon in-situ incubated in ocean water Damariscotta River, Maine, United States -... | ecosystem: Environmental > Aquatic > Marine >... | reverse complement strand
CCGACATGCCCTTGGGGGGGCGGCATGTCAGCCCTGGACCGGGCCTGGCGCCAAGGGCGCCTCGACCCGTTCAAGGGCTCCGACATGCCTTTGGGCTGGACGCATCTGGGTCGTGGGTCGTGGGTCGCGGGGTCGTGGGTCGTGGGTCGTGGGTCGTGGGTCGTGGGTCGTGGGTCGTGGGTCGTGGGTCGTGGGTCGTGGGCCGTGGGGTCGTGGGTCGTGGGTCGTGGGTCGTGGGCGCACCGCCGGGACCAGGCACGAATTCGGCCACGGCGACCGAGCTGAACGGGCAGGCCGCTCCGCCAGCCCAGCGTTCTCAGGAAAGTCGTCCCTCCGGTAGCGGAAGCCAGCGGAGGCGGTGTCCAACCCAGCAACGAACCGCTCGTCGACCGGAGACACCCGAAATGCTCACCACCCTCGCCCTGCTCTTCACCGCCCCGGCCCAGGCCGGCGACATCGTCGTGATCACCCACAACCCCAGCAGCCGCGACCTGACCGACTACAGCGACTGCGACCACGACGAGGACGAGGACGACTGCGGACATGACCATGGCCATGACCACGACGAAGACGAAGACGACGATTGGGACGGCCCCCAGGTCGCGGTGATGTCCTCCGGCAACCAATCCCCCCAGCTGCGGGCCCGCTACGCGATGCACTTCCTCCCTGACGCGCCAGCCCACTACATCGGCCTGCGCCACACCGGAGAGAAGGACGCCTACCTCAACGGGGAGCTGCGCTACATGCCGGCCTCCGACCTGCTGTGGACGGGACGCGCGGGCGCCGGCGTCGACGTGCTCGGCGGCGGCAACTGGGACCTCACCCTCGGCCTGTTCATCGGCTCCAACGGCGAGTGGGAGCGCTCCGACGAGGCACGCATCCTGTACGCGGCCCCCATGGGCGGCACGGAGATCGGCTTCGGCATCGAGTCGGACCGCCTCTTCGCCAAGTACCGCTGGCTCGCCGGCCTCGGCTCGGGACCCCTCGACGAAGCGCTCACCGAGAACGAGCTGACCCTCGGCTACAAGGTCACCGACTCGCTCCACGTCTTCGGCCAGTGGATCCGGGTCAACCCAGGCCAGGCCGAGAAGCACGGTGGCATCGGCCTCGGGGCCCAAGCGGTGTTCTGACGATACGGGAAGCCTTGCCGGCAGCTACGATGCGGCGGGAGGTCCCATGCGTCACCCGCTTCTCGAGCTCATCCTCGTGGCCCTCGCCGCCAGCGCCTGCGGCAAGAAGGAGGACGGAATCGGCTGCTTCCCCGTCGACGACACCCGAGCAGCCTGTCCACCCGCCAAGGATGTGTCTCCGGACGATCTCTCCGAGCCATGGGACTGCGACAACACCGTCGTGAAGGTCGTGGGGGATGGAAGCGGTACGCCCGAGCCCGCCTACTACGACGGCTCCTACGGGTGCTGCTACGAGGTCCTCTCCCTAGACGAGCCCGGCGGCGAGTGCACCCTCGGTCGTCTGTATCGAGAGCATGGGCATGCCCTGACCGCGTCGGTTCCCGCGAACGACCCCTGGGGGCAGGTGGCCGCCGGGGAGCATGCCTCCATCGCAGCCTTCGCCAAGCTTCAGCTGCAGCTGATGGCCCATGGGGCCCCCATGGACCTGGTGGAGCGCGTCGCCGAGGCCCTGCGGGACGAGGTCCGCCACACCCAGGTGGCCCTCGGGTTCAGCGGGCTCGACGCCCTTGGTCCCCTCCCCCTTCGCCAGGCCGTCGACCCGAGCATCTCCCTGGCCGAGCTCACCGCCGACGCGGTCCGGGAAGGCTGCGTCGGGGAGACCCTGTCGGCCCTGCTCACCCGGGCAGCCGCCGAACACGCCCCGACCCCGGCCGAGCGGGACGCGCTGCACTCCATCGCCGACGACGAGGACCGCCACGCCGCCCTCTCCTGGGCCCTGGTGGCCTGGGCCGTCGAGGCAGGCGGCCCCGAGGTCGAAGACGCCGTCCGGGCCGCCTTCGCCGAGCCCCATCCCCAGCCCGGCTTCCCCCTCCTCGACGACGAGGTCCGGGTCCGGGTCCTCGAAGAAGGCCTACACCAGGTGTTGCGGCCCGCCGCTGGGGCCCTGCTGGCGGCCTAGCGCAGCCACGACAGCCACCTGGCCAGCACCCGCTTCATCCAGGGCGCCATGCGCGTCTTGTTGTGCTGCCCGGCCACCTGGAACAGCAGCTCCGACCGCGTCGGGTACGGGAACACCGTGGTCGCCAGCGCGTGGAGCTTGATGCCGTGGGTCATGGCGACGGTGACCGGGGCGAGCAGCTCCCCGGCGCCCTGCCCCACCAGGGTGGCGCCGCGGATGGACCCCTTGGGGTCGACCCACACCCGCAGGAAGCCCTCGGTCTCTCCATCGGTGCGTCCCCGGTCGTTGTCGTCGAGGTACGCGACGTACGAGGTGAGCGCCGGGTCCTTCTCCGCGGCCTCCCCCGTGACGCCGACCGCCGCCAGCTCGGGCTCGGTGTACGTCGCGTGGGGAATGACCAGCCCGCTGGCCCGGCCCCGCAGGAAGAACAGGGCGTTGCCGATGACGAGCCGCGCGTGGTGGTAGGCCGCGTGGGTGAACTGGGCCTGTCCCACCACGTCCCCCGCGGCGTAGATCCGAGGGTTGGAGGTGCGCAGGAAGTCGTCCACCTCCACCCCGCGACGGTCGAAGCGCACCCCCGCGACGTCGAGGCCGAGGTCGAGGTTCGGCGTCCGCCCCACCGCCAGCAAGATGGCGTCGGCCTCGACCCGCTCGCCGGTCGACAGCACGGTGACCCGCGCCTCGCCGTCCGGCTCGAAGCGCTCCACCCCGGCCCCGAGCCGCAGCGCGACCCCGTCCCGCTCGAGGGCCGCCTGCACGACCGCAGCTGCGTCGGCGGCGTCATTGGCCAACACCCGGCCGGCCACGTCGACCAAGGTGACCTCGCTGCCGAGGCGCGCCATGGCCTGGGCCATCTCGCAGCCGATGGCCCCCGCCCCGACGACGGTGAGCCGGGCCGGCCGCTCGGTCAGGTCGAACAAGGTCTCGTTGGTGAGCACGCCGACCTCGTCGAGGCCCGGGATGGGGGGACGGGCCGCCCGGGCACCCGTGGCGAGGCAGGCACGGCGAAAGCTCAGCTCGACGGCCTCGCCGCCCTCGGGCTCGACCCGGATACGGTCCTTCCCGACGAAACGAGCGGCGCCGAAGAACACGTCCACGCCCTCCCGCTTCAATCGCTGGGCGCTGTCGTGGTGGGCGATGCGGGCCCGGATGCGGCGCATGCGCTCCAGGACCGCACCGAAGTCCACCTCACGCAGCTCCACGTCGAGGCCGAGCTCGGCCCCACGGCGGATGGCCCCGACGAGATGGGCTGGATGCAGGACCGCCTTGCTCGGCACACAGCCGTGCACGAGGCAGTCGCCTCCGAGGTAGCCCCGCTCCACCAGGGCGACCCGGGCCCCGAGGCCCGCCGCACCGATGGAGGCCACCAGCCCCGCGGTGCCCCCGCCGACCACGACCAGATCGTAGCGGTCCGCAGGGGTCGGGGAGACCCAGTCCGAGGGGTGGGTGTGCTGCCGCAGCGTCTCGTCGTGACCATCATCGTGCCGCATCAAGCCCACCTCCGCTCCTCCACGTCTGACCGGGGGAGCAGACGTTTCGCCACCCTCTGAGCACGAGAGGCCACTGGGACGAACCCCGTGGCCTCCGATGTCCGTACGCGGTCTAGAGCGCCGATCAGGTAACGCGGACCGAGCCTTCTGAGGTTGGTTCGCTCGTGGGGCGCGAACCGCTTGAAGAGCGCCTGCAAGGCGTTCTTCAAGCGGTGTCGGCTTCGAGGGAGCTCGCCGAGGCAAGTGACCGAGAAGCTGCGTGGTCCACGGACGAACCGGGCCAGAAGGCGACGGGAGCGTGTACCTGTTCGGTGCTCTAGGCGAACAGGACCTCGTCCATGCAGCTCTCGTCGCCCACCTGGATGGACTTGCCGAGGGCGATGGCCTTGGGCAGCAGGTTGGACGTGTAGAACGACAGGTTGAGCAGCTTGCCCTTGAGGTGCGGCGTCTCCCCACGCTCCGCAATGACCTTCTTGGCGGTGCGGGCCTGATGCAGGGCCTCGAGGCCGAGGTGCACCGTGCCGAACATGTTGAGGAAGGGAGTGGCCTGGAGCAGCGTGGAGTCGAGCTTGCCTTGGGCGCCGAGGCCCCCCAGGTGCATGGCCGTGGCGCCGACGTGCTGGATGGCCTTGGCGAGCGCGCCAGCCTCCGCGGGGAAGTCTTCCATGCTCGCGGTGCACAGCTTGCCGCTGTCCTGGATCCAGTCCATCAGCAGCGCGCCACCCTTCTGGCGGAGCTTGCGGGCGAGCAGATCCATGGCCTGGATGCCGTTGGTGCCCTCGTAGACACTGGCGATCTTGGCGTCACGGACCAGCTGCTCCATCGGGTACTCCTGGGTGTAGCCGTAGCCACCGAGGACCTGGATGCCCGTGACGCACACGTCGAAGCCGACGTCGGTGCAGTAGGCCTTGAGCACGGGCACGAGCAGGTCGACCCGGCCCATGTACTTTTCCTTCTTGGACGCGTCGTGGTGGGCGACGTCGTGACGGTGGCCCAGACGGTAGAGCATGGAGCGCATCGTCTCGGACTGCACCTTCATGGTCATCAGCATGCGCCGGACGTCGGGGTGGCGGGTGATGGCCACGCGGGGGGCCGCCGGGTCCTTGAAGTTGTCGATGCTGGCGCCCTGCACGCGCTCCTTGGCGTACGCCAGAGCGTATTGGTAGGCGGAGTTGGCCAGCGCGACCCCTTGGGCGCCCGTACCGATGCGGGCTTCGTTCATCATGTGGAACATGATCTTGAGGCCCTGATGCTCTTCGCCCACGAGCCAGCCCTTGCAGGGGAGGCGGTCGCCGAGGGTGACGACGCAAGTGGCGGAGCCGTTGATGCCCATCTTGTGCTCGATGGAGCTGACGAAGGCGCCGTTGCGCTCGCCGAGGGACAGGTCGTCGTTGACGAGGACCTTCGGGACCATGAACAGGGACAGGCCCTTGGTGCCAGGAGGGCTGTCGGGGGTGCGTGCCAGCACGAAGTGCAGGATGTTCTCGGTGAAGTCCTGGTCGCCGCCGCTGATGAAGATCTTCTCCCCTTCCAGGAGGAAGGAGTCGTCGCCCTGGGGCACGGCCTTGCAGCGGTTCTCCCCGACGTCGGAGCCAGCGCCCGCCTCGGTGAGGCACATGGTGCCACCCCACTCGCCCGCGAACATCTTCTCCGCGTAGGACTGCCGCCAGGCCTCGGGGCCGAACTTGAACATCACGTTGGCCGCGGCGGCGGTGAGGCCCGGGTACATCTCGAAGGCCATCGCCGAGCCGATGAACATGTCGATGACGCCCATGCCGACGGCGGCGGGCATGCCCACGCCACCCGCTGCCTGGGGGGCAGTGACGCTGATCCAGCCACCCTCGGCGCGCATATCCCAGGCCGCCTTGTAGCCCTTAGGGGTGGTGACGTTGCCCTCGGCGTCGAGGCTGCAACCTTCCTTGTCCCCCGAGATGTTGATCGGATGCATCACCTCGGTGGCCATGCGGTAGGCCTCGTCGAGCACGCTGTCGTAGATGTCGCGGTCGAAGTCCTCGTACGCGGCGATGCCGGCGAGCTCCTCGTGCACTCCGAGCTGGTCGAAGAGAACGAAGCGGATGTCTTCGAGGTCGGCGGTGTAGTCGAGTGCGCCCATGGGAGGCCTCCGAGAAGGGGGGGGACGCGGGCTCGTGCGGGCCCGCGGAAGCAAAATGAATCGTGATTCAGTAGCACGGTGATCGCACCGGCGAGACGCGGCAAAGGTGCAGCCGCTGGCTGCATGCTGAGCAGGCGCACCGCTGGGGCCGGGAAGACGTCCTGCGAGATAGAGGGCTGCCCCACCCCGGAGTCACCCATGGGCCACCTCCCGTCCGCCCCCTTCGGCCACGTGCTCACCGCGATGGTCACCCCATTCCGTGACGATCACAGCCTCGATCTCGAGGGCGCTCAGGTCCTCGCTCGCTGGCTCGTCGAGCACGGCAGCGAGGGCTTGGTGGTCAACGGCACCACCGGAGAGTCCCCGGCCCTCAGCAACGAGGAGACCCTCGACCTGTTCCGCGCAGTGCGCGAGGCCGTCGACGTGCCCATCGTGGCCGGCTCGGGGTCCAACAACACCATGCACGCCATCCGTCAGTCCCAGGCGGCCGCGGAGATCGGCTGCGACGCGCTGCTCGTGGTCACGCCCTACTACAACCGCCCGAGCCAGGCGGGGCTGGAGCGTCACTTCCGGATGGTGTGCGAGTCGGTCGACACCCCCGTCGTGCTGTACGACATTCCGGCGCGCACGGGCCGCAAGATCGACACGGACCTCCTCATCAAGCTGGCCCACGAAGTCCCGAACATCGTGGCGCTCAAGGACGCCGCGGGCTCCCCCGCCGAGACGTCCCGGGTCATCGCCGAGGCACCCAGCGACTTCGCGGTCTACTCGGGCGACGACAGCCTCACCCTGCCGCTGCTCTCCATCGGTGCCGTGGGCGTCATCGGGGTCGCCACCCACTGGGCCGGTGTGGAGGTGCGGGCGATGATCGAGGCCATCGACGAGGGCGACGTGGCCCTGGCCCGGCGCATCAACCAGCGGCTGCTCCCGAGCTACGCCTTCGAGAGCACCCTGGCGGCCCCCAACCCCGTGCCGACCAAGGCGATGATGCGGGTGCTCGGCCTGCCGTCGGGCCACTGCCGTCCGCCCCTGGGGCCATGCCCGGCGGGCTTGGAGGCCGAAGCCAAGCGACTCCACGCCACGCTTCACGGCAGCTGACGAGGTCAAGCCTGTCCGGCCGCAATTCGAAGGTTCCACGGTGCTTCTCGGGCGTGACCAAGAGAGATGTCATGGAAACGGCGCTGCGGCTGCACCCGTCAGGCGGATACAGTGCCCACGTCCGGAGACATCGTGCACCGCCCCCTTGTCCACGCCCTGATCTTCCTCGCCGCCTGCACCAACGGTGGCGGCGTGGCGACCCTCGACACGACGGGCTCCACCGACAGCGGCGACACCGGCCCCGACGCTCCCCGGATGACGGTCACCACATCCGGGCCCATCGTCTGTGTCGACCCCGCGGCGCGGGAGGAGGCCTACTTCGACGAGGTCCTGGCGCCCGGGGAGAACGAGAAGCCTGCTTGGTTCTGGGGGGGCGGCATCCTCACCGGCGACCTCGACGGCGACGGCCACTTCGAGATCATCCTTCCCGGCTTCTATCGGACCGATCTGTACCGAGGGCAGCCTGGTGGCGGCTTCGCCCTCGACGACACGGCCTTGCAGGGCCTGCCCGTGGCCGCAGCGAGCGGCGGCTCCTTCGCCGACTACGACGGCGACGGCGACCTCGACGTGCTCATCACCCGCTTCCGCCAGTCCAACACCCTGCTCCGCAACGACGACGGCGTGCTCGTCGACGTGTCCACTGCGGCGGGCCTCCCGCAAGACAAGCGCCGGACCATGGGCAGTTCCTGGGGCGACCTCGACGGCGACGGCGACCTCGACCTGTTCCTCGGCAACTACGGCTACATCGATCAGGAATCCGACGACCCGGACCACGAGGCCTTCGAGCCTGCCGAGCCGAGCTGGCTCCTCCTCAACGACGGCGACGGCACCTTCACCGACGTCTCGGAGCGCCTCCCCCAGCAGGTCCACGATGGCTACACCTTCACCGGCGGCTTCCTCGACGTGGACCGGGACGGCGACGAAGACCTCTACGTGGTCAACGACTTCGGCAACTCCTTCCCGAACGTGCTGCTGCAGAACCAGGGCGACGGCACCCTCGTCCTGGGGGACCAGCTCGGCCTCGACATTGCCATGACCGGCATGGGCCTCGGGGTCGGCGACCTCAACGGCGACGGCTTCCCCGACATGGCCATGACGGCATGGAACGGCAACTGGCTCGTGGAGAGCGCCCTCGACGGCACGCTCTGGGTCGACTTCTCCGACGCCGTCGGCTTCGAGAACGACCTCACGCGCACCCAGAAAGTGGGCTGGGGGGTCGAGCTCGTCGACATGGACAACGACGGCGATCTGGATGCCCCGATGGCCTACGGCTACCTCGACTCCACCTACCAGGCGTCGACGCGTCAGCCCGACGCGCTGTACCTGCAGACCGACGACGGCACCTTCGTCGACGTGGGGCCTGCATGGGGGCTGAACCACCCCACCATCGGCCGGGGCTTCGCCGCCGTCGACGCCAACGACGACGGCTGGATCGACATCATCAAGCGCGACCTCGAGGGGCCCACGATCTACGCCGCCTCCCGGTGTGGCACCGCGTCCTGGCTGCGGGTGCGGCTGCACCAGCCCACCGGAATGAACCGCTTCGCGGTGGGGGCCCACGTGCGCGTCGTCACGGGGAGCAGCACCCAGGAGCGCACCGTCTTCGCCGGCACCATCAACCACGCATCGGGGGGGCCCCCCGAGGTGCACTTCGGTCTGGGCGGCAACGACCTCGTCGACCGGATCGAGGTGACCTGGCCCGACGGCACGGTCGACACGATGGCCCAGCTCGACGGCGCCCCCATCGCGGCCCGCCAGATCCTGGACCTCACCCGCGCGACCGATGAGGGCTCCTCCCCGGGATCCGTGCCCGGGCGATAGACCCCCACGGTGACGACCCTCCTCCCCATCCTTGCCGCCGGTGTGTGCTTCGGGCTCGGCGGCTGGTTGCTCCGCCACCCGGGCCCCGGCGCGCGCATGGGCGGCGTCGGGCTGTGGATCGCCGCCGCGGGCCCCGCCTTCCTCGCCCTCGAACAGGCGGGGGTCGCGCCAGGCTCCTCCACCGGCACGATGAACCTCTCGGCCCTCGCGGGCTGGCCCCTGCTGGGCTTGGGTTGGGGACTCGCGCAGGTCGAGGAAGGCCTGGCGATGCGTCTCCGACCCTTCGTGTTCGTCGTGCTGCTGCTGGCTGCCATGCTCGACCCCACCAGCGGCGGGCTCGTGCGCCCCGTCGGAGCCGGGGCCTTGTTGGTGCAGGCGGCGTCAGCGGCGCGGGCGGGCGCAGGGGGGGACCGCATCTCCGCAGGACTCGGCCTGCTCGGCGCCCTGCTGCCAGCCGTGTTGCTCCTGCCCGAGGCGCCGGGGTGGGGCCTGTGGCTCTGGGGCGCGGCCTTGATCCCGAGCGCCTTCGGCCTGGCCCGCTTCGAGGCCCACCAGCGAAAGGATCGGCCGGCATGAGGTCTCCCTGCCTCGTGGCCGGCATGCTCACCGCTTGCACCCACGCCCCCATGGAGCCTGTCGTTCCCCCCTCAGGGGCGCGGGCCGACGGCGCCGAGGCCCGCCTCTCAGCCACGATCGTGCACCTCGCCGACACCCTCGGGGAGCGCAACATCCAAGCCCACCCCGACGCCTTGCGCGCCACGGCCGACCACATCGAGGTCACCCTCCGAGCTCAGGGCCACACGCCCCGTCGACAAGTGGTCCCTACGCCCTTCGGCGACACCACGAACGTGGTGGTCACCATCCCCGGGGCCACGTCCGACCTGTTCGTGATCGGCGCCCACTACGACACGGCCCCCGGGACCCCCGGCGCCGACGACAACGCCTCGGGCGTGGCCGCGCTGCTGGAGCTGGCCCGCCGCCTCGAAGGCGCCCAGCCCCCATGGACCCTCGAGCTGGTGGCCTGGACGAACGAGGAACCCCCTTGGTTCCGCCGCGAACAGATGGGCTCGGTGCACCACGCCGCCGACCTTGCAGCCCGTCAGGACCGCGGCGACGTGCGTGTGGTCGGCGTCTGGTCCCTCGAGACCATCGGCTACTACGACGACACCAAGGGCAGCCAGCAGTACCTGGGCCCGATGGGCTTGGTCTACCCGAGCGAGGGCAACTACCTCGGCTTCATCGGCAACCGCGCCTCCAAGCCGCTGGTGCACGACAGCCACGCTGCCTTCCAGAGCACCGGGGCCCTGCCCACAGAGAAGGCGAGCCTGCCCGGCTGGATCACCGGGGTGGACTGGTCGGACCATCGCTCGTACTGGCCTCACGGCATGCAGGCCGTGATGGTGACGGACACCGCGCTGTTCCGGAACCCGCACTACCACGAGCCCAGCGACCGGCCGGAGACCCTGGACGTGACGCGGCTCGCGGGTGCGGTGGATGGTCTGGAGGGGGCCCTGTGGACGATGATGTCCCGGTGACCCCGACGGGTGGCCCTCGCCCCGTCCTCGCCCTGGCCCTCGTCGGCACCGCCGCGAGCTTCCTCCTCCGCTGGTGGACGCTCTCCACCGGCGAGCCCATCGGCACCGACGGCTACTACTACGTGGTCCAGATCGAAGACCTCGTGGCCACCGGCGCCCTGCACGTGCCCGACGCCAGCTGGACCCTCCGGGCCCTCGCCCTTCCTCACGCCCTCGGCCTCGATGCCATCTCTGCCCTGGCCCTCGGCGGCGCCGTGCTCGCCACGCTCCCGGCCGGGGTGGCCTTCCTCGCCCGCCGCCCCTGCCTGGCCCTGTTCCTGGCGGCCTCCCCCACCCTGACCCACCTGGCCGCAGACTTCCCAAAGAGCCTCGGCCTCGCCGCGCCGTGGCTCGCCGGTGCCCTCGCCCTGGGCCATGCCCGCGACGACCGCCGCTGGCTGCTGCTCGCCCTGCCAGCCCTTGCCTTCGCCGCCACCGCCCACCGGCTGGGGGCCGTGTTCGCCCTGCTTGCCTTGCTCGGGGCGGGCTTCGCCGCGGCACTGGACGCCCTGGACGACCCTCGCCGTGCCGCCGCCCGTGTCCTCGGGGTCGGCGCCGTCGCTGGCCTGCTCGGCGCCGCGCTGCTGGCGCTCGCGTCCGTCGTCCCCGGGCTGCTCCATCCGGACGACCTCGAGCGCATCGGGGCCCTGTCCACATCGCTCGCGCCCCCCCCGTTCTCTTGGTGGTCGGCCCGCCCCGACACCTCGTGGGTGCAAGGGACCGAGCTGATGCTGCCCTGGCTGGCCCTCCTCACGGCCCCCTTCGCGTGGCGCCGCCAACCGGTGCTCGCTGGGGCCTGCGTCCTCCCCCTGGTGGCCTGCTTGGCGCCGGTCTACCCTCCGGACGTGCTCGACCTCGGCTACCGGGTGCACCTGTACAGCCCGCTCTTCGCGGCCCCGCTGCTGGCCCTCGCTCTGCCAGAGCCGCTCCGCGCGGCCAAGGGGCTCGCCCTCGCACTGCTGCTTCTCGTCCCCACAGCTGCCTGGGGCCCGACGTCCAGCACCACGCCGCCCTATGGCCTGTACCGCTCCGTGCTCGACGGCATCCCCGAGCCCTACCCCGAGCTCCTCGTCGCCCACCAAGGCATGAACTTCCTCTACGACCATCGCACCGGGCACGAGGCGATGGCCTGGGCCCCGGACCCCGGCTTCCCCGACGCGGGCGTGCGTCGGGTCGCCTACGGCATCCTCCCGGGGGAGTGGCTGACCGTGCACCTCGCCGCCGACCCCGACGTGGTGCCTCTGGGACAGGGCTACCATCTCGTCGGGGAGTCCACCTGGCGCCGGCTCGTCAGCGCCTCGACCACCGACGCCGACCTGGCGGAACGCATCGCCGACTGGCGCAACCCCACGCGGACGCGACCCGCCTACCTGCTACGGCGTCGAGCGCCGCTCAGGGACGGTGCACCATCAGATCGGTGATGGCCTTGCCCTCGATGAGGATGACCTGCCCCTTCTCGAGGAACTCCTTGATCTTCGCCGGATCGGGCTTCCGACCATCCATCAGGCAGGCGACGCGGTCCTGAGCGCCCCCCTTGGTCCATTCCTGAAGCGTCTTCATCACGTCGTCCTTGCCGAGGCTCTTCAGGGGCGAGAGCTTGAGGATGCCTCCGGCCACCTCCACGGACTCGGCGTCTCCGCCTGCACCGTAGGGGTTGAAGTTCTGCTCGGCCACATGGCGACGCGCATACAGCTGGATGCCGCCCTTGGCAGGGGTCCAGGCACCGTCGAGCACGACGCGACGGGTGATGTCGTCGGTCTCCTCGAGCTCGTAGTAGACAAAGCTGTTGTCGGTCCGCAGCTTCAGCTCCCGATCTTGGCCACACACCTGCCGGAAGGTCTTGTCGACCACCTTGGCCAGCGGCTTCTTCTTGATCTGCTGTTGGAGCTTCTCCTCCAAGCGCGACGGCTCCATGGAGTGGATGGTGAAGGGGCCTTGCCGGTCCCAGAACCGCAGCTCGCTCAGCACCAGGTCTTCGTACTTGGTGCCCTTCTTCGAGGCGGCGACGGTGAGCGTGATCTGACGCGCCGACAGCGGTGGGTCGAACTCGAGCTTGCGGGGCACCATGCCTTCCGGCACGTCGAGCATCACCCGCCGCCCCTCGGCCTCGATCTCCAGCTTCCGGATGCGGGCGTTCTTCTCGTAGTGGTCGTCGCTGCGGTGGTAGCCATTCCAAAGCTCCAACGCAGTGATGCGCGTGTCCTTTCGGAACGTGAGCTGGAGGCTCTCCCCATCGCCGCTGCCCTTCGCGCCCTCGACCCAGGCGAAGTGCGGCCGGCCGTCGAACAGGTAGGTGTGGTGGTAGGCGGCCACCGGCTCGAGGGTGCTGGACGCCTGGACCCGAGCCTCCTGGGAGCGAGGGGGGGCCATGGCCAGGAAGCCCCCCATCGTCTGCATCCGCACCTCCGCCAGACACGCATCGGCGCCGCTCGCGATCTTGACGAAGACCGTCTTCACGTCGCCGTTGGACAAGTCGAATGCAACCGTGGAGCCCGTCTTGGTGCCGACCTCGCTGCCGTTGGCGTACAGCTGCAGCTCGACAGGCTCGCCGCAGGTTTCGACCGTGACGCCTTGGTAGCGCTCGGGCTTCTCGAAGCGAAGCAGCACCCCTTCACCGGAGGCATCCCCCTTGGGGGTCCACGTGGTGCTCGGGTCGCCATCGATCAGGTTGGGGCCGTCCTCTCGCGTGGAGGTGACGAGCAACGCCTGCAGGTGCTCCCGCTCGATCTCGGGCTCCGGCTCCACGGGCTCCGGCTCCAGCTGATCGGGCGCCGGAGGCTCCAGCGGCTCTGGCTCCACGTCCTCCGGACCCGACGAGCCAGCACACGCCAGGCTTGCGGCCCACACCGCTCCTACTGCCCAAGCTCCTGGCCTCACGGGTCCTCCACATGTTCCGGGGCCACATGGTAGGCCACGCGGGCAGAATGATCAGCCAACACCTCCTCGACCCGGGACCCGTCGTCGCCTTCCCTCCAGCGAAGCAGCCGGTTTTCGCGTCGGATCGTGTCGCCGCGAAGGACGAAGCGATGACGCGCCTCCCGCACCCCCCAGCGGGCGCCGAGGGGCCCATCGGCCGTGAGCTCTCCCTCCAACACGCCGTCGCGCACCTGCAGCCCCACTCGAACGGGGTGCCGATGGGGGTTGGACACCACGAGGTCGCGGTGGGGCCAGAACACCGTCGCGCCGAGGCCGAAGGGCACGTCGCGGTGGTCGTCAGGGAACAGGTCGAGGTCGTGACGGTGCCGCTCGAGCACCAACAGGCCCCCGTGCACGGCGAGCCAGTACAACAAGTTGGCCACCTGGCACAGGCCACCGCCGGGGCCCAGGGCGATGCGCCCATCGTGGAGCTCGGGGCCTGGCACGAAGCCACGAGAGCGCAGTGGAGGGCCCACGTGGGCATGCCACGACAGCACCTCGGCCGGTGCGAGGACACGCCCATCGAGGGCTGCGGCAGCCCGCGCCACGTTGGCTTCCTTGGCCCCTTGCACGATGGCCTCGTAGGTGGTGCCAGGGCGACGCATCGGAGAGGTCCGTCCGCACACCGCCACGGGGAGCACAGGGCCCACGGGCAACAGGGCCGGCGGGGCCACCTTCCACAGCAGCCGATGGGGCGCGCGCCGCACCGCGAGTCGCCAGGAGAAAGGCACGCGCTCCCGCACCCGACGGCGAACCTCCGCCAAGCCCTCCGGCGCCAGCAGCGCGGTGGTCTCGCTCACCTGCGACCCGACCAGGCATTGTCGGCCTCGGCCAGGGCCCGGCCCACCGGGTCCCAGCCAGGGAGGACGTCCCCGTCCAGCTCGACCACCGGGGCGATGCTGCGGGTGCTCGAGGCGATGTACAGGCCATCCCATGGCCCCGCCTCCGCCGGTCCTTCTCGGCGCACCGGCACGCCCAGGGCCTCCGCATGGCCCAGCAACCGCGCGACCGTCGTGGACGGGAGGATGGTGCCGTCGTCCGGGTGGGCCCACACCTCGCCGCCGACCACCGCGAGGATGCCGCACCGAGTGCCCTCGGTGAAGCGACCGTTCCGGGTGCGCATCACGTCGTCGGTGCCGCGCCGCGCCACCTCGATCTCCCAGCCCATGCGGCTGCCGTGCTTCACGAAGCCGGGGAGGAACGGGTCGTCGTAGTGGGGACCGCGCTCGCAGCGCACGGGGGCATGCCAGCGGACCGTCGAGGACGGCGTCGCGGTGATCACCCGAAGCCCGGAACCGGTCAGGGTCACCCGCACGTAGGCACGGCCTTCGAACTTCTCCAGGAGCTCGGCCACCTCGCTACGGATCCGCTCGGCGTCGAACCCTGGCACCAAACCCACCGCGCACGAGCGCTCCAAGCGCAGGAGGTGCGGCCCCGGGTCCTGGCCGCGCTGCAGCTCCATCGTCTCGAACACGCTCCACCCTCGCTGGAAGGCTAGATCCGTGACGGGGATTCGGGCCGACCGAAGGGGGCCGATCTCCCCGTCCACCACCGCCCAGGCGCCCTCGTGATTCCCCGCCATCCCTGCACCCCAACGTTGCTGTGCGCACCACACGCCACGGGATATCGTGTCCAGTCACCACCCCGATAGGGCGGAGGCAGACATGGGCAGCTTCGACGGCGTCGACTTCTACGCGATCGACGATCTCCTCTCCGATGAGGAACGCACCATTCGCGACACGGTGCGCGGCTGGGTCGACGAGAAGGTCCTCCCGATCATCGAGGAGCACTACCAGGCGGGCACGTTCCCCCACGAACTCGCCAAGGAAATGGGCGAGATGGGCTTCCTCGGCGCCAACCTGGAAGGCTACGGCTGCCCCGGCCTGAACAACGTCTCGTACGGCCTCATCTGCCAAGAGCTCGAGCGGGGCGACTCGGCCATCCGCTCCTTCTGCTCGGTGCAGGGCTCGCTGGTGATGTTCCCCATCCACGCCTACGGCACCGAGGAGCAGAAGCAGAAGTGGCTTCCCCGCCTCGCATCCGGCGAGGCGATCGGCTGCTTCGGTCTCACCGAGCCCGACCATGGCTCCAACCCCGGCGGCATGCTCACCCGCGTCGAAGACAAGGGCGACCACTACCTCCTCAACGGCGCCAAGATGTGGATCACCAACGGCACCGTGGCGGACGTCGCGGTGGTGTGGGCCAAGCTCGATGGCGTCATCCACGGCTTCATCGTCGAGAAGGGCATGGAGGGCTTCACGGCCCCCGAGATGAAGGGCAAGCACAGCCTGCGAGCCTCCGTCACCTCGGAGCTCGTCTTCGACGACGTCAAGCTCCCCAAAGAGAACATCCTGCCAGGCGTGAAGGGCCTCCGAGGCCCCTTCTCCTGCCTCAACAACGCCCGCTTCGGCATTGCCTGGGGCGCCCTGGGCGCGGCGATGTCCTGCTACCACTCGTCCAAGGAGTACAGCCTCTCCCGCATCCAGTTCGACCGCCCCATCGCGGCCTTCCAGCTGGTGCAGAACAAGCTGGCGTGGATGCTTCGCGAGATCACCAAGGGTCAGCTTCTCGCCTGGCGCCTTGGCCGCATGAAGGACGACGGCACGATGTTCCACGAGCAGGTCAGCCTCGCCAAGATGAACAACGTCGACATCGCGATGCAGATCGCCCGCGTCGCCCGCGATATCCACGGTGCCAACGGCATCCTGTCCGAGTACCCGATCATGCGGCACTCGGCGAACCTCGAGAGCGTGTTCACCTACGAGGGCACCCACGACATCCACAACCTCATCCTGGGGCGGTGGATCACGGGGATCCAGGCCTTCCAGTAGGTCGAAGGCACGGCCTCCTGAGGGGCGCCGCGTCCCTCGCTGGGTCCACGGCGGCCCTCGAGGCTCGCCACGTGGCTCGGCCGCGGTCAGCTCGGCGGGCGCGTCACGCTCCAAAGCCCCTCGGCCAAGGCCCGGCCCGTCGCCACGATGGCCTCGATGTCGGTGCTCAGGAACAGTGCCATCGCCTCGTGGATGTGGTCCACGCCGTACACCGCAAAGCGGCCGGCACGGCACGCCTCCACGACATCCCGGCGCAGATTGAGATCGCCGACGTTGGCGGACGGCACGAGCACGCCTTGCTCCCCGGTCAACCCCACGGCCGCGCAGGTGTCGAAGAAGCCCTCGATCTTCTCGTTGACGGCCCCGATGGGGAGCACGTTGCCGAGCTGGTCGATGGCTCCGGTCATGGCGAGGCCCTGCCGTGCGGGGAGGCCCGTGAGGGCCGAGACGAGCGCGCACAGCTCTGCACCGCTGGCCGAGTCGCCGTCGATGCCGCCGTAGCTCTGCTCGTGGGTGATGGACGCATCGAAGATGAGCGGATGCTCAGTGGCGAGCAGGTTCCGCAGCGCCCCCTTGAGGATGTAGAAGCCCTTGGTGTGGATCTGCCCCGAGAGCTCCGCCTCCCGCTCGACGTGCACGGCCCCCTCGAGGCCGGGTCCGACCGAGGCCGTGATGCGGCTTGGGAAGCCATAGACCTGCGGGCCCGCGTGGATGACGGCGAGCCCGTTGATCTGTCCGGTCACCTCGCCCCGGGTGTCGATGCGCCAGTTGCCATCGGCCACCCGCTCGCGGAAGTGCCGACCCGGGAGGTCCGCGCGACGGACCGCAGCCTGGAGCGCATCCTCGACATCTTCCCGGTGCACCTTCTCCACCTGGCGACGCCGTGCGATGAACGCGGCCTCCCGGGCCACGTCGTTGATGCGGCCGAAGCGTGCGGTGAGCTTGTCCCGCGATGCGGCGATGCGGGCCCCCTGTTCGCACAACGCCGCCACGGCGTTGGACGTGAACGGCGGCAGGCCGCCCCGCTTGGCCATGCCCGCGAGGACCTCTGCGTACCGCTTCAGCCCCGTGCGATCCCGGACGATGACGTCGTCGAAGTCGGCCAGCACCTTGAACAGCTCAGAGAAGTCGGCATCGGCATCGTCGAGGCCGTAGTACAGCCCCGGGGTACCGATGAGCACGACCTTCACATGGACCGGTATCGGCTCGGGCTTGACCCCGGGCGCCCGCTGGGTCGTGCCCGGGGGGTCCTGAGGCGACAAGTCGAGGAGGTTGGCCTTCAGCGTGCGCGTCAGGGCGCTCCAGGCGCCCGGCTCGCCGACGATGTCGTTGGCGTCGAGCACCAGATAGCCACCGTCGGCTTCGAGGATGGAGCCCGCATGAATGCCGAGGTGCGGAGGCCCCTCGCCGGGGCTATCCACGCTGCCCACCAGGCTCTGGAAGGTGGGGTTGGTGACGAACACCGTGGGCCGTGGGGCGCTGGGGTTGCGAGCCACCAGCAAGTTGGCTCGGTAGCGCTCGCACACCTCCGGGTTCTCCCTGAGCACCGGAAGCACGCGGGGCACTTCCTCGACCACCTTGTCGAGCCAGTCCCGCACCTCGGGCACGTCGCGCCGCAGATCGGCCACGGCGTCCGCGAGAACCGTTTGGACCTCTTCCCGCACCAACCGCTGCACCCGGTGATGGGTACGCTTGCGGATGCGGGTGACCTTGACCGACAGCCGCCGGAGCTCCTGCGTTCGGAGGTCGACCACCTGCCGCAGCGCGTCTGCAGCCTCGGCCGACATGGCCCCAGACACGACCAGGGCGCCTAGCTGCTGCACGTGGACGGGCTCGTCGTCGATGATCGGCACGACGGCCGGTTCTTCGTCTCCGTCTTCGTCCTCGACGGTCACCACGGCCAGGCCGGCCTGGGCGATGGCGGCCTCGAAGGGTCCCGTGATGCGACCGACCTCCACGTCGGCGACGCTCTCGAGCTCATGGGTCCGGTCGATCAACGACTCGGTCTGGGCGAGGTCCACGAGGTCTTCGCGGATGAAACGAATCAGCTCGTCGAGACGCTCCTTGAGCCTGCGGCCGGTGCCCGGGGCCACCGAGATCAGCTTGGGGCTGTCGGGCGCATCCGGGTCGAGCACATAGAGTCGATCGAGTCCCGCCGGCGACTGAGGCTCCACTTGGGAGAGCACTTCACGGACCAACGTGAGACGGCCCGTCCCCGCCGCGCCCCGGACGAACACGTTGTGTCCCTTGGCGTGAACCGCCAGCCCGAAATGCAGCGCGTCGGTCGCGTGGTCCTGACCCACCACACCCTGGGCAGGGGTCACGTCTCGGGTGTCGTTGAAGGCGGGCCGTTCACAGGACCAGCGAAGCGTGGTCGCGTCGAGAGGCTTCACCGGCGCCTCCGACCCAAGAGGAACGGAAGCAACCCCAACGCGGGCAGCGCCCCAGCAGGGGCCAGCACTTGGCTGCAGCCACACCCATAGGACGGCTCCGATGCCGAAGGCACCGTCTTCGTCCGATACTCTACGTCGCCGCCGGGCATGCCAGGCACGCCCTCTGCGGGATCCGACCCCATCTCCACCTCCACGCCGTCACTGACGCCGTCACCATCGCTGTCTTGATCGCAGTCGGAGGTACCGAGCGCCTGCTCGTCCTCCCACGTGAGCCCGTCGCCGTCGTCGTCCTCTCCGCCGAGGGGCTGCGGCCCACAGTCGGCGTTGATTCCGTCGCAGCGTGGGTCGGCGGCGCCCGGGTAGGTCGCCTCGTCGCCGTCGTCGCAGTCACCGTCCACCCGGGCCAGGTCGCCACAGGCGCCATCGACCTCCACCCGGTCGGTTCCGAACCCGTCGCCGTCGTCGTCGGTGTAGCAGACCACCCGATCGACACCGTCGCAGTCCTGGTCGATGCCGTCCCCAGCCACCTCGTCCAGTCCAGGGGCGCGGTCGGCGCTGGCATCGTCGCAGTCGCCCCCCTCCACCGCGTCGTCAGGGAGTGGGCAGCCTCCTGCATAGGCCTCCCCGCCGCCGAAGCCGTCGCCATCGCCGTCGAGGTAGCGAAGCGCCGTGCCGCCCACGGCCGCCTCGCCGTCGTCGCAGTCGTACGCGGCCACCACTCCGTCGCCGTCGTCGTCCGCCCACAAGGCCGGGTCCGCGTCGGGGCCGCCGACCGAGCCGAGGTCTGCCGCTGAGCCGTCGAGGTCGGAGGCCATGCCCGCGTCGACGCCCGCCGTGCCCCAGGTAGGGATGGCCATGAACGGGCCGCAGTCGGCCTGGTGGACCAGGTAGGGGTCGGCCTGGAGCTCCGAGGCCGGGAGCGGCCCGAGCAGGGGTTGGGTGTTGTCCCACCACAGGTTGCCGTCGACCGAGAGGCCCCCACTCCCCGCGACGTCGCCGTGGTCGACGATGACGCTGTCTGCGAGGGTGCCGCTGCCGTAGAACGCGGCACCGTCGCTGGCCTGGTTGTCCACGAGCGTGACGTGGGTGGCCGTGCCGGTCGCGAGGGCCAGTGCACCGCCAGCCCCCGTGGCTACGTTGCCCCGAAATGCGGACGCTGAGACATCGACCGGGCCGTCGGCCCACAACGCGCCGCCCTCGTCCGCCTCGTTGCCACAGGCCCAGACCCGTTGCACGGTCCCGGTGGTGTTGGACAGCTGGACCGCCCCACCGGTCGGTCCGGTGTTGTCGACCAGGACCAAGTCGTACAGATCGACCGTGGAATCGACGGCCTGGACCCCCGCGCCACCGCGAAGCGTCCCGTAGTAGGGGTAATACCCGTAGTAGTAATAGCCCCCGGACGACGCCCGGTTGCCCTCGAAGTGGCTGTCCCCTACCGTGAGGCTGGTGTCCCGCACCGAGATGGCCGAGTCGTAGCCCAAGGAGAAGACGCTGCTCTGCACGTCGACGCTGCCGCCGCTGGCGTCGATGATCGTGGCGCTCACCTCGCTGCTGGTCAAGCCCGTGAACACCGCGTCGGTGTTGGTCAACGCGAACAGGCCAGGGAAGCCATAGCCGTACTCAAGGGTGACGCCGTCGACCGCGAGCGACCCTCCATTCTGTTGGACGAGGTTCTCGGGGTACTGCCCGTCGCTGTCGGACAGGGTCAGGTCGGAGTTGGTGACGTCGAAGGCCGCGGGACTGAACCAGCTGTCGAGGCCGATCCTCGTGGCGACGACCGTGCTGGCCTGGGCCTCCAGCCATGGAGGGTAGTCGTCGTGCTGCGCCAGATCCGTGAGGTTGACCGTGGCGTTGGTGGCACTCACCACCGGATGGAAGCTCCCGTAGCCCTGCTGGATCACCCGCTCCACGTCGAGGGTGCCGACGTCGACCCTCACGAGCCCGTTCCGGTCCACGAGCACCGCGTCCAGGATGGTGACGTTGCCGCCGAACACGTCGATGAGGGGCTCGTCTCCCCCTACGGCGTACAACAGGGTCGCGGTGACGTCGGGGGTGCCGTAGCCGATGTCCTGACCGAGCACGAGGGTGTCGACGTTGTTGGAGCGCACATCGGTGAGCAGCGCCGTTCCATACACGTAGAAGGCCGGCCCGCTGAACACGTTCCGCACGTCGGTGTTCGTCGCGGTGAGCAGTCCGGTGCACTCCACCGTGGGTTCGTCGAGCACGATGGACTCGAGGGTGAGGTCTCCGAGCACGGTGAGGACGTCCCCACCGAACACCACCGTCGCCAGCCCAGGGTAGGACGTCCGGATGGTGACGTCGTGGTCGACGAAGACGTAGCGGTCGAGGGTGTGGTTGCCGGGCAGGAGCACCAGACGGTCGCCGTTCTGCGACAGCTCCAACTCCGTCGCGAGGTCACTCGCCGGGCTCACCACGATGTCTGCCCCGAGGGCGAGTGTCGCCAACCACCACATTGGGGTCCCTCCTGCCTCCACCGAGCCTACACGACGCCACGAGCGCCTGGGAGGACGACTCGGACGGCCCGAGTGCCGACAAGGGCGGCGGGCAGTAGAGTGGCCCGATGACCGACGTGCGCGCCGCACTCCGCCGCTTCGCCCTCCGCCTCCTCGCCAGGAGCCGTGGGGAGGTGCGCGCGATCCAGGACCTGCGGCTACTGGTCGAGGTGGGGCGCTTCGCCGGCGTGTTTGCCATCACCTTGCTCCTGCCCGCCGCGACCCTGTCTTGGCTCGCCCTGTCGAGCATCCGCAGCGAGGAACTCTCCCTCGACGCCGACCTCCGGGCCCGCGCCGCCGCCATGAGCACCCAGGTCGGGCAGGAGCTGTCGAGCGTGTTCGTGCGCTTCGAGGACAGCACCCGGGCCCGCTTGCGCCGGGGGGAGTCCCCCATCGCTGAGCTCGAGGCGCTGTCTCCCTACCTTCGCGGTGCCTACCGCTTCGACGCCACCGGATCGCTGGTGGCGCCGTTCGAGCTGCCACCGGATCGGGGGATCCCCGTTCCGAGCGCCGCGTACTTGTCGGCCAGCCGTGTGGCCCGCGCGGCAGAAGCCCGCGACCCCAAGGAGGCCGTGAGCCGGTGGGACGAGGCGGCCGCCCTGGCCCGGGACCCCACCTACAAGGCGGAAGCTCGCCTCGGTGCCGCTCGGGCCCTGGAGCTCGCGGGCGACGTGCGAGGGGCCGAGGACCTGCTAGCGGACCTGTTCGGCGACCACGCGCTGACCCGGGACCCCCGAGGCTTCCGCTACGGAGACCTCGCGCTGCTGCGACGTGGCGAGATCCGCATGCAGCGCGATCCCGAAGTGGGTTCCACCTCCCTGCAACAGCTCGTCGACGACCTCCTGGCTGCTCGGTGGTCCATCGGCCTGGAAGGAGAGGCCGCCGTGGTCCGCGAGGCCCTCGCCCTCATCGACGGGCGGGTCTCCCCCGACTGGACCGCACGGGCCCGCGCGCGCCTGAACGACCGCTACGCCCAGCTGGCCTGGTCCACCCGGGTGGCGGCGGAGCTGGAGGCAGTGCCCAGCCGGGTGCCGGAGGGAACCTTCCGGTACCTCGGCGCCCGCAACGACTCGCCCGCCCTGTGGGCCATCGCCCGGGACGGGGAAGACGTCTACGTCTGGTCCTTCGACGCGGCCGGGCTGTACCTCGACCTCGACAACAACGCGGAGCGGCTGGGAGAACTCGACGCCGACCTCGACGCCCACCTGCTGCTTCCCGGTGACCCCATTCCGGACGCTGCGGTGGCGACCCGTGGACTCGGGCCGTGGCTTCCCGTCGCGACCTTGGTGGTCCTGCCCGACGATCCCGAGGCCCTCACCGGACAGAAGCAGCGGCGCCGCTACACCCGCATCGCCATTGTTCTGATCGCCGTGTTCATGGTGTCCGTCGGGGTCATCAACGCCGCGTGGATCATCGGCCGTGAGCTGGAGAGCGCCCGTATGAAGGCAGATTTTGCCGCCAACGTGTCCCATGAGCTGCGCTCTCCCATCACTCAGATCCGCCTCAAGGGGGAGGCCCTGCAGTTGGGCCTGGTGGACGAAGGAGAGGACCAGCAGCAGCACTACGACGCGATCGTGCTGGAGTCCGAGCGCCTGTCCCGCCTGGTCGACAACGTCTTGGACTTCGCCGCCATCGAGCGGGGCGCCAAGACCTACCACCTGCGCCGCGACGATCTCATGGGCTTGGTGTGGGGGCAGTGCGAAGGACATCGCGCCACGATCGAGGAGCGCGGCCTGGAGCTCGAGCTCGATCTCCCAGACGACCTCCCCGTGCTCCACTTCGACCGGGAGGCCATCGGACAGGTGATCACGAACTTGCTGTCCAACGCGTCGAAGTACGGGGCGGACGGGCAATGGGTGGGCGTCAAAGTCCGCGACCGCGGGGACCGCGTGACCCTCGAGGTCTCCGACCGCGGGATGGGGATCGCACCCGACGAGCTCAAGCACGTGTTCGACGAGTTCTTCCGCAGCGAGGACCCCGAAGTGCGTCGCCGCAAGGGGACGGGCATCGGATTGGCCATCGTGCGCTACATTGTCGAGGCCCATGGGGGGTCCATCACCGTGCACAGCACCCGCGGCAGCGGGACGACGTTCACGGTGAGCCTGCCTACCGAACCCCCCGAGGCCTCAGGAGCCTGACCCATGCCGCGCATCCTCTTCGTCGAGGACGAGACCGCCCTCACCGACACCGTGCAGCGTTTCTTCACCAAGGAAGGCTACGAGGTATTCACCGCCCAGTGCCTCACCGAGGCCCTCGACATCCATGCCCGCTACGGCCCCGACGTGTGCGTGCTCGACGTGATGCTCAACGAGGGCCCGGAGCCGGACAAGTCCGGCTTTGATGTGTGCAAGGCGCTTCGCGATGCCGAATACAGCGGTCCGGTGATCTTCGTCACCGCACGTACCTCCGAGCAAGACAAGCTCCTCGGCTTCGAGCTCGGCGCCGACGACTACGTCACCAAGCCGTTCAGCCTGTTGGAGCTGAAGGCCAGAGTGGCTGCGGTGTTGCGCCGCTCGGGTGGCGCCAAGAGCCTGTACAAGTACGGCGACGTGGAGGTCGATCTCGACAACTACGTCATCCGCCACCCCGATGCCGAGGAGAAGCTGTCGAACCGCGAGCAGGAGCTGCTCCGCTACCTCATCGAGCACCGCGGCAAGGTCCTCCCACGCCCTGAGCTGCTCACCAGCATCTGGCGGTACTCCCCCAACGTCACGACGCGCACCGTCGACACCCACATCCTCAACGTCCGAAAGAAGCTCAGGGACGACGCGGCCAACCCGCAGTTCATCGAGACCCTTCACGGCGTGGGCTACCGCTTCATCGGCTCGGAGTGAGGGGACCGAGGGCGATGCTGGCTGCCTTCGTCTTCGTGTGGCCTCAGGCCGCGTCGGCCCAGGACCTCGACGATCGGCAGACCTTCAGCGACGCCTTGCTCGACGAGGCGGCGTACGGCGACATCGACCAGGCCGTGAAGACCTACGAGCGGCTGGTGGGCCGACTCCCAGGCGACGACCCCCTCCGCGGGGATGTGCTCTTCGCACTGGGCCGCGCCCACTGGTCCACTGGGCGCCTGGATGCCTCGCGTACCTGGCTCCTCGAGGGCATCCGTACGGGGGTCTGCCCGACCCGATGCCGCGACTTGCTGGAGCGGGTCGAGCTGGAGGCGGCGCGGGTCACCCAGCTCCCCCTCACCTGGACCTTCGACGACGGGGCGGAGCACGCCCTGTTTCACCCTTGGCGCTTCCAGGATCGAGGTGGGGTGCGCACCGACGCGGGCACCCTGGTCTGGCGCACCAGCCCCGACCGTCGGCAGCCCGACCGCCTCGTGATGGGCCTCGGCGACGTCGGCCCGGTGTCGTCTCTGGAGCTCGAGCTGGCCTCGGTCAGCCGCGACATGACGCTCCAGCTCGTGGTCATCACGGTCGACGACCGACGCTACGGCCTGCGCGAAGCCCTTCGGGTCCCGACCGGCATGCCGTTTCACGCCCAAGTGAGCCCCGCCGACTTCGTGCCCGTCGAAGACGGCCCCCCGGTGCTGGTCGACGACGCCTTCGCGGAGCTGTGGCTCGTCGACATCACCGACGAAGGCGAGCCCCTCGTGGTGGCCTTGGACCGGCTCACGCTGCGCTGATCACGGTGCCGGGAGGATGCTCAGCTCGAGCAGCGTGCCCTTCGCATCGAAGAACACCTCCGCCGCGACCCGATCGTCGTCCCCGTGCCCGTCCAGACAGGACGCCGACCACGCGCGCACCGTGTGGGCCGCGCCGGCCGCAGGGGTTCGCTGCCCGAGGGCCGACGTGAAGGGCACGGAGGTACAACCTTGGGCCTTCATGAAGAACTCCAGGTTCGCGATGTCGGGCTCCCGGCCGAGGAAGCGCGCCTGCACCCGCTGCGGGGTCGCCATCGGCACGTGATCCGCAAGCAAGACCGTGGTCATCACGGGCTGCCAAACGTCGGGCAGCGTCGGGGCGTTCCCCACCCGGCACGCAGATGCGGCAAGCATCCACGCGGCGGGCCAGCGAATCACGTCAATCCACCGAGTGGAACGCGGCCGGGTCTTCGTCGAGGACTTCCTCGAGCTCGTCGAGCAGCAACGCGTTGCTCAGACGCCGGTGCCAGATGGCGGTGATCACCCCGTCGACCAAGCCGACCGAGAGGTAAAGGGCGCCGCCGACGCCCCACCACATCGAGGGGTCGAGCACCACGGCTCCGACGAGGCAGGAGGCCAAGAACACCGCGAGGAAGCGACGGGCCTTCCGGTTGTTGCGCAGGTCCTTGAAGGAACGGAACGGAAGGCTGCTGATCATCAGCAGGCCGAGGCCAGCCGTGAACAGGGCAAGCAGCCCCGAGGGCACCACCAACCAGTCTTTCAGGTAGCCGTTGGCCACCCACAGCAGCGTGACGAGGATGCCGCCCGCCATCGTGGTCGTGAGGCCTTGGGTGTGGCCCTCGAGGGGCCAGGACTCCTCCGCCGTGTTGACGTTGAACCGCGCGAGCCGGAAGGCGGCGCAGAGCACGTAGGCGAAGCACGCGGCGAAGCCGACGGGGCCGAGGAGGTGAAGCTTCCAGGCCCAGGCGAGCAAGGCCGGCGCCATGCCGAACCCGACCACATCGGCGATGCTGTCGAGCTGCACGCCAAACTCGGAGAAGCGGTTCATCACCCGAGCGACGCGGCCGTCGAGCAGGTCGAACACGCCACCGAAGATCACCAGCACGCATGCACGGGCCATGATCTCGTGCCCAGGGTCGGCCCCCGCCTGAATCACGATGGCCATCGCGTAGGTGGAGCAGAACAGGCTGGCTGCGGTGAACCAGTTGGGCGGATTGAGGAAATGTCGAATCACATACACCCCTTCGGGCAAGTGGACCGCATCTCAAGTAGCACGATGCGACCCTTGCGCGCATACTTTGCCACCGCGGTCGACGGTGCGCGCGACCGTGGCATGAATACGAGGTGAACCGTGAGCCCCCCGGAACCGGATGCCACGCCCATCGTGGTGCAGAAGTACGGCGGTTCCTCCGTCGCGGACCTGGACAAGATCCGCGCCGTGGCGGAACGCATCGCCGCGACGGTGGCAGGCGGCCGTCGCGTGATCGCCGTGGTCTCGGCCATGGGCAACACGACCAACGAGCTCATCGCCCTCGCCCGTCAGGCCAGTCCCGACCCCGACCGGCGCGAGCTCGACATGCTGATCAGCGTCGGTGAGCGAGTGACGATGGCGCTGCTCGCCATGTGCCTACGGGATCTCGGCGTGCCCGCCCGCTCGCTGACGGGGAGCCAGAGCGGCATCATCACCGACGAACGGCACGCCGACGCCGAGGTGGTGGAGGTGCGACCCGACCGGCTGCTCCAGACTGTGAAGGACGGCACGGTGGCCATCGTCGCCGGCTTCCAGGGGGTGAGCCGGCAACGAGAGGTCACCACCCTCGGACGCGGCGGCTCGGACACCACGGCCGTCGTGCTGGCGGCCGCCGTGGGCGCAGAGCACTGCGAGATCTGCAGCGATGTCGACGGGGTGTTCAGCGCCGACCCTCGGGTCGTGCCCGACGCCGCGAAGCTCGATGGGCTCCCCCTCGACGCGGCCGTGGAGCTTGCGCGGGGTGGGGCCAAGGTGCTGTTCGAAGATGCCGTGCGCTACGCCCGGGACCATGGCGTGCAGCTCACGGCCTCCGCCACCTTCGGGCCGGGCTCCGGAACCCGCCTGCAGGTGCAAGGGCGCCGCGAGGCGCAGGCCGCGGTCACCAGCGACGCCCAGCTCGTGGCGGTGCCCCTCGGGGACGCCCCTCCATGGGCGCGCCTGTCCGCCCTCGGCGCCCGGGTCCGCAGCGTGGAGGACCGGCTCGCCATCGTCGACGTCCGCAACGTGCACGGCGCGCTGCCGGAGGACCTCGATGCCCGGCCGGTTGCGCGGGTCCGGGCGGTCGCGTCCGCTCTCGCCGAGCGACCCGAGCGCTGGCACGGAGCCGAGGCCGCGCTCCACGCCGAAGGCATCCGGGTCGAGGCACGAGGCGCGTCTGGGGATGTCGTGTGGTGGCAAGTGCCCGTCGATCGGGTCGCCGACGCCGTGCGGCTGGTCCATGGATGCCTCAGCGACGCAGGGTAGACTGCGCGCCAACGGAGGCCCCCCTGCTCGACGAACTCCTGACCCACGCCCACAGCTCCTGGGCCTACCCAGGGATTGGTGTGGTGCTGGGCGGACTCCTCGCGCTCCTGGTCGGCGTGCTGCGAGCGATGCGCTGGCGGGTGTGGGGCGTACTGTTCCTCGTCGGGTTGCCGCTCGCCACGTTCACGGGCCACGGCCTCGCCATCGGCCTCGCCGAGAACCGGGGGCAGGCGCTCCTGCTCGACGCCACTGGCGCCCTGTGGGCCGTGGTGGCGGCCGGCCTCGCCCTCGGGGCCGTGGCCTTCGGTCAGCTGGTGGGCGTCGAGCACGGCCGGATCAGCCTCACCCGCTCCATCGTGCCCGCCTTCACGGGTGGCGTCGCGGCGCTGCTCCTGGGCTTGGAGGGGTGGCTCGAGGGCATCGGGCTCGTCGGCGCTGCCTGGTTCGCGTGGTTCGCCTACGTCGCCACGGTGTCCTTCCTCGGCGGCATTCGGTACGACACCAGCGCCCGACACCATGGAGGACGGGTGCTGCTCGGCTTCCTCGTGGTCGCAGGCACGGTCCTGCTCGCGGTCGCCGTCGACCACCTGGTCCTCGGTCTAGGCGCTCATGCCCTCGAGGGCGTGTCCGATGGACGTCGCGCCGCGATGGAGATCGACGCCCTGTACCTCCGCTCGGGGGTCCGCAAGATGAGCTTCGTGGCCGTGGTGCTGTCGCTGCTGCTCGCTGGGAGCGTGAGCCAAGGGTCCATGGGGCCCGCGAGCGACGCCAGAGGCTCCTTCACCGCATTGTTGGCCCTCGGAGGGCTGCTCGCCTTCGTGGCCTTCGAGGCCTGGCTGAGCGCGTCCGTGTGAGCGACGAGGAGCGCCCTAGCCGAGGATGAGTCGCATTCCCTGGAAGGTCAGGAACGACGCAACCCAAGCCAGGACGGTCATGTAGCCGAGCACGAAGGCGGGCCACCGGTACGAGCGGGTCTCCTTCACGAGCACCGCCAGCGTCGACGTGCACTGCATCGCGAGGGCGAAGAACACCATCAGCGACATGCCGACCGCCACGGGGTTCTCGTCGCGGAGCACGACCGACTGGCGCAGCGCAACCCGCAGGGGCTCGCTCTCCTCGTCGGCGTCGTCCCCAATCCCGTACACCAGGCCCATGGTCGCCACGAAGACCTCTCGGGCAGCGAAGGAGCCGAGGATGCCTACGCCCATGCGCCAGTCGTAGCCAAGGGGCTCGATGGCCGGCTCGATGAGCTTGCCCATGCGTCCGCCGTAGGTCTGCTCCAGGACCAGGCTGGCGGCGACGGCGTCGAGACTCCGCCCGTCGGCCTCGGCCGCGACCACCACGTCGGGGGTGAGCAGCGTGGACGGGTCGTCGACCCTCGGAAAGGTGAGGAGCCCCCACAGCACGATGGTGGCGACCAGAATGACGCCGCCCGCCTCCCGCACGAAGTGCATGCCGCTGCGCCAGGCATGGCCGAGCACCACCCGGACCGAAGGGATGCGGTAGGGCACGAGCTCGAGCACCACCTCGGGGTCGTGGGCCGGCGCGACGAAGCGGCCGAGCACGATGGCAGCGAGGACGGCGGTGATGGTGGCGAAGGCGTAGATGCCGGCCATGGCCAGGGGCCGCACCGGTAGCGGGAAGCCCTCGATCGACGCCGGGAACAAGGCGGCCACGAGGAGGGTGTACACCGGGAGTCGAGCCGAGCAGGTGGTGAGGGGCAGCACCAGCATGGTGACCAAGCGGTCCCGCGCCCGGGGCAGGGTCCGGGTGGCCATGATGGCGGGCACGGCGCACGCAAAGCCCGACAGCATCGGCACGAAGGCCTGGCCCGGGAGGCCCGCCGCCCGAAGGATCCGGTCCATGAGGTGGGCCGCTCGGGCAAGGTACCCAGAGTCCTCCAGCACAGCGATGAACAGGAAGAGCAACAGGATCTGGGGCAGGAACACCAGCACCGACCCGACGCCTCCGATGAGGCCATCGACGACGAAGTCCCCCAGGAGCCCCACCGGCAGGCCACGCGCGACGAGGACATCGAAGCCGGCGCCGACCCAGGTCCCTAGCGCCCCGAAGCCGGCCTCCACCAGGCCAATCGCGGGGTCACTCCACGAGAACAGCCCCGCGAAGAGGGTGCACATCACCACCGCGAAGATGAGGAGTCCCCACACCGGATGCAGGAGCCAAGCGTCGAGGCGCTCGGAGAACTGGCCTTCCTGCGCTCGGGCCCCGAACGCAGCCGGAAGACGGGCATCGAGCCAAGCGTAGCGGGCCGCGACGACGTCGCCCAGCGGGTCTCGTCCAGCGGCCCGTGCGGCCTCCAGCACGTCGCGAACCTCGGCCCCGGGCAGGTCTGGCCCCAGCTGCGCCTCCGCGTCGTCCAGAGACAGAATCGCCCAGGCCGAGTCGGCCGGTGTCTGCATCCCCTCGGGGAGCACCGCTGCGACGGCGTCGAGATCGGGCTTCAGGGCATCGGGCCAGGGATGCAGCGGACCCGGGGTGGCCGCCGCCGCAGCCTCGGGGTCGTCGAGGATCTGCCGAACCGCGGCGGCCAAGGCGTCGAGTCCCTCGCCCTGGCGAGCCACGATGCCCACCACCGGGACGCGAACCACGGCGGCATAGGCCTCCAAGTCGACAGGCCGTCCCTGGGCCCTGGCCTCGTCGAGGAAGTTGACGGCGGCCACAATGGGTCGCCCGAGCTCCGCAACCTGCAACAGCAGGTAGGAGCTGCGGACCAAACGGGTGGCATCCAGCAGGACCACCACGACGTCGCCAGCATCCTCTCCGGTGGCCCGGATGGCACGGATGGCCACGCGCTCCTCCGGGGAGTGGGCAGCGAGGGAGTACGTGCCGGGGACGTCGACCAGCTCGACGTCGCCATGGTTCGGGAGGTTCCATCTGGCGCGCATGGAGCTCACCGTGGTCCCCGCGAAGTTCCCGACCCTCGCCCCCGCGCCGGTCAGGGCGTTCAACAGGGTGGACTTGCCGGTGTTGGGGTTGCCGACCAACAGGACGCGCTTCACGTGGGGTCCTCCGTCACGTCGACCTGAGACGCCTCGGTTCGACGCAGGGCCAGGACCGCTCCACGGAGCTCGAAGGTGAGCGGCTCCCCGAGGGGGGCCGAGCCCGTGCGACGAATGGGCGCGCCGACCACCATGCCCAGCTCGAGCAAGTGCCGACGATGGGCCCCTTCTCCGCGGACCTTCACCACCCGGGCCACGTGGCCCACCGGGAGGGCGTCGAGGGTCATGGAGCTCCCCAAATGAAAGTGGTTTTCAATGAGGATGTAGCGCTCGGGTCAGGGGACGTCAACCCCGAGCGGGGATAGGTCGCGGCCGGAGGTCTGCCCGTGTCCGTCGCCCCCCTCACGTCCTACAGCATCCACCTGCGCCAAGCGACCGTCGAGCAAGCCATCGCGGTGCTCACCGAGCTCGAAGAGACCGGCCTCGTCCTCGGGGCCAACGCCCACTGGGCCACGGTCGTCCTGCGTCGTACCGACGACGAGCGCGCGCGTCTGCGTCGCCTGGCCGACGCCCACGAGGCTGGCGTGCTGTTGTTCAACAGCTCCCAGGCAGGGGACCGCATCCTCTTCCAGTGCGAAGAGCTGTTGGTCCTCGACCCCGTGCGGCCGAGTGCGTTCCGCGACCGAGGATTGCTCTCGCCCGCGGTCACCGCCCAGATGGCCGTGACGACCCCCAGGGGCACGGAATGGCTCGCGCTGCTGAAGCTTCCCCCGATGGCGACCCAGTCCGACGCCCTGCTTCGATCGGACGCCAGCCCGTACCCGGGCGCGATCCCCGTCGGGTCCATTCGGCCGCCCGCCTCCGCCGTTCCCGTGGAGCGTCCGCGAAACGGCCAGGAGCTGTACCGGATGCTCCAGAAGACCGATGCCGTGGAGCTGCTCTCCGACGCCCCCGACCACGGCGACGGCTTCGCGTTGCGCACCCACCTCGGCGCTGGCCCGCTCATCGCCTGGCTCCTCGAGCAGGAGGGCGTGGTGGACGTCTTCCTCTCGGACGACGGACTCCAGCAGGTCCTCGACGAGCTGCAGCGAGACTTCGAAGTCAGCGAGGCGTGATCCCGGCACGGGCGAGATAGAGCGCACCGCTCTCGGAGGTCCCCCCGTGGATGACATCGCCCACCAGCTGCGCCACGAGCGGGCCGTCGCCGCGCTGTTGCCGCTGTTCTTCGTGTCCGGTGCAACCGCCCTCGTCTACCAGACGCTGTGGGTCCGAGAGCTGCAGCTCGTCTTCGGCACGTCGACCTTCGCCATCTCGACCGTGCTCGCCGCGTTCATGGCCGGCCTCGCGGCCGGCGGCTTCCTCATGGGCCGCATCGCCGACAAGCTCAAGCACCCTCTCGTCACCTACGGCATCCTCGAGGTCATCATCGGGCTGTATGCCCTGGCCTTCCCGTGGATCGTCACGCTGCTGACGCCGATCTACCTGTCGGCCTACCGAGCCCTCGAGCCGGGGCCCCTCGCCTACGGCCTGATCCAGTTCGGCCTGGTGGGGGTGGCCTTGCTCCTCCCGACCGCGATGATGGGCGCCACGTTGCCCTTGCTGGCCCGGTTTGCGACCCAGCGTCTCGGGGCGGCCGGCGACCGAGTGGGCACCCTGTACGCCGTCAATACCTTCGGTGCGGTGGTCGGAACCTGGCTGTGCGGCTTCGTGCTCCTCCCCAACATGGGCCGCTTCCAGACCACGCTGCTGGCCGCAGGAGCCAACCTCATCCTCGGCTTCGGGGCCGTGGCCTTGGGCCGCTGGTCTCAGGCCACTGGCCGGGACGACGACGGGCACGCCGGTGCGTCCCACGTCGTGGAGAACGACCTGGCCGCCCCTCTCCCGAGGGCCATGGTCCCCGTCACCATCGCCATCGCCCTCGCAGGTTTCGCCTCCCTCGTCTACGAGGTCGCCTGGACGCGGGTGCTGGGCCTCATGCTCGGGGGCTCGACCTACACCTTCAGCGTCATGCTTCTCGCCTTCCTCGTGGGCATCGCCATCGGGGGCAAGCTCGGCGGCCCCCTCGCCGACCGGTTGCTGGCCCGCCACGGCCTGGCGCGTGTCCTCCACATCTTCGCGCTCGTCGAGGTGCTGATCGCGGTCACCTCGTACGCTCTGATGTACCTCTACCCCGAGCTTCCCTTCTGGTACGTGTGGCTCTTCGACGGCATGAATGCGGAGGACCACCCCATCGCCATGTGGGCCGTCTCCTTGGTCCTGTCGGGCCTGGTGATGACGCCCCCGGCCATTTTGATGGGTATGCACTTCCCCCTGGCCGTCCGCGCCGTGGTCGGCTCCGACGACGAGCTCGGGGGGCCCGTGGGCACCGTGTACGGCGCCAACACCCTGGGCGGGGTGATGGGCGCCTTCCTCGCCGGCTTCGTGCTGTTGCCCGGCATCGGCGTCCAGGGCACGATCTTCGTCGCCGCCCTCGGCAACCTCGCCGCGGCGGCTGTCCTCCTCGGGTGGACGGCCATGCGGGAGCGGACCTCCTGGCTGCTGGCCAGCCCCGTGGTGCTGGTGGCGTTGTTGCTGCTGTTCGTCGCTCAGCGTCCTCCGTGGAACCCGTTGCTGATGACCGCCGGCATGTACCACTACGTCAGCCACTTCGAAGACCACACCCGGGAGGGCATCCTCGACTACGCCGTCGGGCAGTACGAGCTCGTCTACTACGAGGAGGGGCTGTCGAGCGTGGTGACCGTCGCCCGGAACCTCGAATCCGAGAACATGTGGCTCGCCAACAACGGCAAGGTCGATGCGAGCACCAGCACCGACATGCCGACCCAGGTCCTGTGCTCGCTGCTCCCCCTGCAGTTCAAGGAAGAGCTCGACGATGTGCTCGTGATCGGCCTGGCGTCCGGCGTGACCGCCGGTGCCGTCACCCTCGTCCCCGACGTCAAGCGGCTGGAGGTCGTGGAGCTCGAGCCTGCCATCGAGGAGGCCGCCAAGCACTTCGCACCGTTCAACCACGACGTGCTCAACGACCCGCGGGTCGAGCTCATCGTCAACGACGGACGGAACCACGTGCTGCTCGCGGAGCCCGGCAGCTACGACGTCATCGTCAGCGAGCCTCCGAACCCGTGGATCAGTGGCGTCGCCAACCTGTTCACCAAGGACTTCCTGGAGATCGGCAAGACCCGCCTCAAGCCCGGCGGCGTGTGGTCCCAGTGGGTGCAGCTGTACGGCATGGACGACGACGACCTCGAGTCGCTGCTGCACACCTTCGCCTCGGTGTACCCCTACGTCCTGGTGTACAGCACCATCGAAGAGGCCGACCTGGTGTTGGTGGGCAGCGAGTCTCCCCTGGTCCCGACCCGCGAGCGCGCTGAGCGCCTCCTGGCCTGGCCGAAGGTGCGCAAGGAACTCGAGGCCGTGGGGTTCACCGAGCCCACCGAGCTGATGGCCATCTTCCAGTTCTCGGGCAAGGACATCCTCGACTTCGCTGGGCACGCGCCGCTGAACACCGACGACAACATGCGCATCGAGTACTCGGCGCCCATGCACCTGCATGCCGACACCCAGGACGAGAACTTCCGCCTGCTCATCCACAACGCCCAGGTGCCACGAATGGCCCTCCCCCCCGAACCGGAGGCGTGGATGGAGCTGGCGCGCACGTACCGAGCCCGGGACGACATCCCCCGAGGGGTCGGCGCGATGGCCGGCGCCATCTCCATGCTGAGCGACGACGACCCGCTCAAGGAGATCTACCTGCAGGAGGCCGAGGAGTGGCAAGCCGAACTGGAGGCGTTGGCCGAGGAGGAGGAGGACGACGAGGAGTAGGCCTCAGCGCGACGTCCAGGCCCCCTCCCGCGGGTCGCTGGCCCATCCTGCCGGCCCGGCATACACGCGGCGGCTGCCGAAGAATGCAACGGCACGCTGCATGGAGGGTGCATGAGCACGGCCGCTGAACCGGAGATCCAGGGCGCGACCCTGGGAGGCCATCCCACGGGCCTGTTCGCTCTGTTCTTCGCCGAGATGTGGGAGCGTTTCTCCTACTACGGCATGCGGGCCCTGCTCGTCTTCTACATCATGAAGGGCTTCCTGGGCCTCGGGGACACCGACGCCTACAAGATCTACGGCGCCTACACCGCCCTGGTCTACATGACGCCCTTCTTCGGTGGCCTCATCGCCGACCGGCTCATCGGTCCCCGCCGCGCGGTCATCGCCGGTGGCGTGCTGATGGCCCTCGGCCACCTGTTGATGATGATCGAGTCAGAGATTCCGTTCTACACGGCCCTGGCGCTGCTCATCGTCGGCAACGGCTTCTTCAAGCCCAACATCAGCACCATGGTGGGCCAGCTCTACCCCGACGGCAGCAGCCAACGGGACGCCGGCTTCACCATCTTCTACATGGGCATCAACCTGGGCGCCGCCGCCGCACCGCTGCTCTGCGGCTACATCGGCGAGACGTACGGCTGGCACCTCGGCTTCGGGCTCGCGACGGTCGGCATGCTGATCGGACTCGCCGTGTTCGTGGTGCCCACGGGCATCGCACGAGTCCTCATCCTCCTCGGGGCCCTCGCCGCCGGCATCGGCCTGTTCACCCTCGAGGGCGGTCTGCTGCTCCTGGTCAACGGCTTCGTCGGCTTGGCCATCATCATCGCCGCCGCCGTCGCCTTCATGGCGCTGGGTCGCGGTGGTCTGCCAGACGGCACCGGCGACCTCGCCGAGCCCCCGACCAACCAGACGATGTTTGCGGTGGGCGCCGGCACCCTGCTCCTCGTGCCGGTGTTCGCCGGTCTCGTGTGGGGCAACCGGACCATGACGCTGGTGCCCGACTCCGTCGTCGACTCCGTGGCCGCCAACGCCGGTTTGGTGGCACCCGTGGTCACGGCCCTGCTCCACAGCGTGAGCAGCCCCACCGGGCTCATCCTCACCGTCACGGGCATCGTGGCCCTCGGCTACATCCTGTTCAACGCCTTCTCGGGCACCAGGATCGAGCGAGAGCGGCTCTTCGTCGTCGTGACCCTCATGTTCTTCTCGATGCTCTTCTGGGCCTTCTTCGAGCAGGCGGGCACCTCGGTCAACAACTTCACCGACCGCAACGTCGACCGGGTCGCCGAAGAGCGCATCATCACCGACGCCGACGTCGGCACCACGGTGGCGCTGACCCTCACCCAGGAGCAGCTCGGCTACAGCTTCCAGGGCAAGCCCTTCACCATGGACCGCCTCGACGAGGCGCGGGAAGGCAAGTCCCTCGACGTCGACTGGCGGGTGAACCCGGAGCACGTCGGCATGGGTGTTGGTGGCCGCGCCATCCCCGCCTCCACGTTCCAGTCGGCCAACCCCATCTTCATCGTGCTCTTCGGCCTGGTGTTCTCCACGCTGTGGCGGGAGCTCGGCAAGCGCGGCATGGATCCGCCGGCCCCGCTGAAGTTCGCCATGGGGCTGGCACAGCTCGGGCTCGGGTTCCTGGTGCTGTGGTTCGGAGCCCAGAGCGCCGACGCCCGCGGCATGGTGCCCGTGTACTTCCTGCTCATGGGCTACCTGCTGCACACCACTGGGGAGCTCTGCCTGTCCCCCGTCGGTCTGTCGATGGTCACCAAGCTGTCGCCCAAGCGGCTGGTCAGCACCGTCATGGGCGCCTGGTTCCTCGCCACGGCGTTCTCGAACCTCCTGGCGGCGGTCATCGCCAGCTTCACCGGGGTCTCCCACGGTGGCGGCCACGACACCGGCGTCCCCGTCCCGCTGGAGACCCTCGACATCTACGGCACCGTGTTCTTCCAGATCGGCGTCGCCGCGTGCATTTCGGCCGTGATTCTGCTCGTGATGTCCCCCTTCCTGACGAAGTGGATGCACCGCGAGGCACTTCACGACGACGGCGCCGGCGCCGGCGCGCACTGAGCCTGCTGGGGCGCCGCTGAGCTGCAGGGGGCATCGACGCCCCTCCTAGGCTATGCTCCGCGCCTATGGCCCTCTTCCCCCATCAGAAGCTGGACTGGTCCATCAAGCGCCTCGAGCAGCGCCTGGAGGCCAACCCCGACGACCCACCGGCGCGGCTCGATCTCGCGCTGCATCAGCTGTCGCGGGGTTGGTTCCATGACGGCGGCGAGGTGTGGTTCAACAAGGCCCTCACCCAGGCCCGCCGCGTACTCCAGTCCGACCCGGCGAACCCCCACGCCCGCATCCTGGCGGGCTCGGCGCTCGTAGGGCTCGACCGAGTCGACCCCGCGCGCACCTACCTCGACGAAGCCCTCGAGATGGCGCCCGACAGCGCGGCGGCCCATCTGGCCATGGCGTCCCTGCACCAGGCCAACGGTCGCCTGGGCGATGGCTCGGCCCGTCGCCTCGCGGTCAAAGAGCTCGAGTCCGCGTGCCGGCTCGCCGCAGATGCGTGGGAACCCCACTGGCAGCTGGGCAAGCTCCTCTGGGAGATGGGCCAAGCCCTGGGCCCCAGCACGACCCATCGCCTGATGGAGCGAAGCCAGTACCACACGGTGCGCGCCCTGGAGCTCGGCCCGTCGAGCGCCGTCGAGCCCAAGATCGTGTACCACCTCGGCATCGCGTGCCTGCACTCCAGCCGCTTCCCCGAGGCCGACAAGCTCTTCACTCGGCTCCTCGACGACACCGAGCAGCGCACCACCGCCCAGTACTACCTTGGGCTCGTGCACTACCACCTGGGCCGCTACAAGAACGCCGTCCTCTACCTGCGCCAGCACATGCAGTCGGCCCCGGAGAGCTCTCGGGTCTTCGCCCGCATCGGCATGTGCTACCTCCAGCTCGGCGAGGTGGTGAAGGCGCGCGAGGCCTGCAACCGCGCCCTGGCCATCGACCCCAACGACCTCCAGGCCCGCTGGTGTCTCGGCTGCGCCATGGTCGAGGAAGGCCGCGACGACGAGGCCCTTCGCGCCTTCAAGCAGATCCTCGAAGACGCCCCCGACCACCAGCCCGCGTTCCAGGAGCTCGTGCGCCTTCGCGCCCGCCGCGACGAGGTCGAGTGGCTCCGCGCTGCCCTGCGCGCCGAGGTCCAGGTCTTCGACCGGCTCCCCGTGGCGGCCCAGAGCTCCGAGCACGGCATGCGCAAGCCCGTGTTCCCTCGCCAGAGCACCCGCACGCGGCTCGGTGTGCTCCTCGGGGCGCTTGCACAGCACGACCCAGACTCGGTCACCGCCATGCTCGAGGCGATGGACATCACCACCGACGAGAGCCTGCGCTTCGCGTTGTGGGAAGCCGCCCTCGACCGCACCGCGACCCACCGCGCTCGCAAGCTGGGCAGCACCCTAGAGGCGCCGGGTACGCACTACTCCCCGGAGATGGGGCGCGAGGTCTTGGCCTTGGCTCGCTCCCTGCCCGAGCAGTTGCTGACCCGCGGGCTCCAGATCGACGAGGAGCACCTCCGTCGCCAGGCCGTGGAGCGCCACGGTCCGTCCAACGACGTCGCCGGTCATCGGCGCGCCATCGACGACGAGCGACGCTCTGCCCGCGCCTGGCAGGCCCTGCTGCTGCTGTCCATCGCGAGCCACGACAACCGTTCGTCCCGCAACCTGCTGGTCCGGTGGGCCGCCGAGGCCGATGCCGACCTCGCCGACGCCGCGCGCGCCGCGCTGGCCATGCTGGGAGACGACGAAGCGACCGATGCCCTCCGCAAGCGGGCCAAGGCCCGTGGCGCCGAGAACCTGGTCGATGCGATGCTCACGCAGGTGCAGAGCCGCGTCAGTCACTACCCCGTGCGTCCTGCCGAAGAGGGAGACGACTCGGTCTGCTCTACCTGCGGCCGCAGAGCCCACGAGGCCGACCTGCTACTTGTGGGCGCCAACGGCGCCTTGTGCAGCCACTGCCTCGTCGAGGTCGCGAAGTCGCGACCCGAACACCTCGACACCGACCCCGACTCGATGTGCGCCCTGTCCCGTCGCTCCGCCTTCGAGGCCCGAGCGATGTACCGGTTCCGGGGCGTGCTCCTGTGCCGGGAGGTGCTCGACGACGGCCTCGGCCGGCTGGAGCGGGAAGCGGTCGACCGGTACCTGGCGGCCCTGTGATGCTGGGGCTGTGGCTCGGGTTGGCCGCGGCCACCGTGCCGCTCCCCCACTACGGCGAGGCCCTGGCCGATGCCAAGTGGTACGCGGTCGACAAGGTGCTCACCAACGGGTGCGGCTTCGATCCGCAGGCCTCCGCCGTCGTGTGCGAAGAGGGCACCACGTCCCTGGCTCGGGAGATGGCCGAGGACTTCCAGCGCATCGTCACGCCGAGCGTGGGTCTGACCTACTTGGTGGGCCTGTCCCATCGGTACGACGGCAACAACACCCAAGCGATCACTTGGTACCGCCGCGCCATCGCCATCGACGAGGGCTACGAGGCGGCCTGGTACGACCTCGGCGAGCTCCATCTCGTGGATGGGCGCTTCAACGCGGCCGCCGAGGCTTTCGAGAAGGTGGCGGAGCTCGTCCCCGAGGGGGAGACCGCCTGGGTCGGTCCGTGGCGACGGGCGGAGGTCGCCGCCCACCAGCAGCAGCCCGAGGTGTTCGAGACCTGGATGCGCCGAGCCCTCGAGCTCGGCTTCTCCTTCCGCCACATCGAGAACTCCCCGCCATGGAAGGGCTTCTACGCGGACCCGGCCATGCGGGACAGCATCGAGAAGCTCATCACCGTGTACGGCACGCCTCAGACCCTCGACACCCTGCGCTGAGTCACGGAGTGGGGCGCACCTCCAGTCGACGGGCCTCCAGGAGTTCCTGGGCCCACGACGTATCCCCAGCCTGCAGGGCCTCCGTCAGCGCCAGCCGCCACGCCACGGAAAGGGCTACCTCGTCGTCGCCCTCTCCCCAGTCCGTGTGGATGAGGCGGTACGGCCACCGGGTGGGGACGTACGCCGTGGTGTCGCCGTCTGGGGTCGCGAAGGTCAACGTCAACACGGGCGGGTCCGGGTCCTCCCCCACGGGCCGGAGGACAGCCCCCAGCACCCCATTGCCCATACTAGCGAACCACGCGTTGGCCCCGGTTCGATCGGCATCGGTGGTCCCTACCCGCCGCTCCAGCACCCAGTCATCCGCGCTGCCGTCCGCCAGGTCGACGTGCACATCCCACGCGAGCGGGTCCATGAACGCGTCGAAGCGGGCCTCCCACGTCGCCAGCGCGTGGGCGAGGGTCGGTGCATCCAGCGTGTGGGCACCAGGGGCCGCCGCCAGCGCCGTCGCCGCGGAGGTGTCGCTGGTCGCCGACACCCCGAGGACCGAGGTGCCCACGAAGCGCTCCGCCGCGGCCTCCACGGCCGTCTGGGCGCTGGGACCGCCGAGATCGGTGACCAACACCATGCGGCGGTTTCGCTCGACGGTGCCATCGGGGAGGCTCTCCAGAACCATGGCCGCCGCCTCGTCGATGGCGCTCCCGTCCTCGCAGACGAGACCCAGCAGCTGATCCCCCAAGCGTTCGTTCGAGGACGTGTCGACCAGGTCGCGCAGCGCGCCAGCCCCTTCCGGGAGGTCTCCTCCCCACGAGCCGGTGTCCGCCCACACGGCCGGGCGCCCGGTGTCCGCCGAGTCCGTCGGTCCAGCCCCCACAAACAGGTCGTCGAACGTGCCAGAGCAGGCCTCTGGCTGCATCCCCCGGAGCTCTCGCACCACGGGGAGCCCGTCGAGAGCCTGGAGCGCAATGCGCACCTCGGCGCGATGCGCGTCCGTCAGGGGCTCGGATGCGACCAGTTCCTCGGCCACGGACGTGAAGGCCCAGACCGCGAGCTCGTCGTCCGCGGTGAGGCGGTCCAGGGCGACCTCCACCGCCGCAGCTCGCGCGTCCTCGAAGCCCGACATGGATCCGCTGCCATCGAGGGCGAAGGCCAGGTCGACCGGGTCCCGCTCCACGACGGCGTCCATGCCGATCGCCACCAGCAGTCCATCGTCCGGCAGCCACGCGGACCGCGTGTCCAAGCACGGGCCTTCCCGGCACGCGAATCGATTCACCGCGACGGGCCAGGCCGCAAGAACCCCCGCCTCGGTCACCGCACCCTCCACCTCGTCGCCGGCGACCAGTTGCTGTAGAGCGTGGGCGGCCCGCTGGTCCCCCCCAAAGGACGGGCCGGAGGTGGTGTCGAACTGCGCGGTGCACGCCGCAGCCAGGGGAACGAGGCAGGTCAAGACAGGGCGCACAGCACCTCCACACCATCCCGTAGGACGACCATGGCGCGGGGAGTGGCCCACCGGACACACCGGCACGACCAGTGACAGCGCGGGACCCAGACGCAGGAAGGCCCCGCCACGCGTGGTGCGTGACAGGGCCCTCGATGACGCGTGGTGGAGGACTAGAAGCCCATGCCGCCCATGCCGCCCATGCCGCCCATGCCGCCCATGTCGCCGCCGCCGCCGCCGCCGCCCGGAGCTTCCTTCTTCGGAATCTCCGCGACCATGGCCTCGGTGGTGAGCAGGAGGCCGGAGACGCTGGCTGCGTTCTGCAGGGCCGAGCGCGTGACCTTCGTGGGGTCGATGACGCCCATCGCGATGAGGTCGCCGTACTCGCCCGTGCGGGCGTTGTAGCCGAAGGCGCCCTCGCCGTTGAGGACCTTCTCGACGATGACGGCGGGCTCGAGACCCGCGTTGCTGACGATCATGCGCAGCGGCGACTGGACCGCCTTGCGGATGATCTCCACACCGAAGGACTCACGGGACGGCACATCGAGCTTGTCGAGGGCCTTGGAGGCACGAAGCAGGGCCACGCCGCCACCGGGGAGGATGCCCTCCTCGACGGCTGCCTGCGTGGCGTGAAGGGCGTCTTCGACGCGGGCCTTCTTCTCCTTCATCTCCACCTCGGTGGCTGCGCCCACCTTGATGATGGCCACGCCGCCTGCGAGCTTCGCCAGGCGCTCCTGGAGCTTCTCCCGGTCGTAGTCGGAGGAGGTCTCCTCGATCTGGGCCTTGATCTGCTGGATGCGTCCCTGGATGGAGTCGACCGTGCCGGCGCCGTCGATGATCAGCGTCTTGTCCTTGCTGACGACGACGCGATCGGCCTGGCCGAGGTCCTCGAGCGTGACGGTCTCGAGCTTCATGCCGAGCTCCTCGGCGATCATCTTGCCGCCGGTGAGCACTGCAATGTCCTCCAGCATCCGCTTGCGACGGTCACCGAAGCCGGGCGCCTTGACCGCACAGGCCTGCAGCGTGTTGCGGAGCTTGTTGACGACGAGGGCGGCCAGCGCCTCTCCCTCGACATCCTCGGCGAGCACGAGGATGGGGCGACCCACCTCGACCACGCGCTCGAGCAGCTTCAGCATGTCGCGCATCGACGAGATCTTCTTCTCGTGGATGAGGATGTACGGCTTCTCGAGCACGACTTCCATGCGCTCGTTGTCCGTCGCGAAGTACGGCGAGAGGTAGCCACGGTCGAACTGCATGCCCTCGACCGTCTCCATCAGCGTCTCGAGGCCCTTGTTCTCCTCGATGGTGATGACGCCTTCCTTGCCGACCTTGTCCATGGCCTCGGCGATCTTGTCGCCGATTTCCTTGTCGCCGTTGGCGGAGATGGTGCCGACCTGGCTGATCTCCTCGGAGTTGGCGATGCCGCGGGACATGGCGGCGAGCTCGTTCACAATGGCGATGGTCGCCTTGTCGATGCCGCGCTTGAGGTCCATCGGGCTGTGGCCAGCGGCCACCAGCTTGCTGCCGGTCCGGTAGATGGCCTGCGCGAGCACGGTGGCAGTGGTGGTGCCGTCGCCGGCGACGTCGGAGGTCTTGCTGGCGACCTCCTTGACCATCTGCGCGCCCATGTTCTCGAACTTGTCTTCCAGCTCGACTTCCTTGGCGACCGTCACACCGTCCTTGGTGACGACGGGCGCGCCCCAGGACTTCTCGATGACGACGTTCCGACCACGCGGTCCGAGGGTGACCTTGACGGCGTTGGCGAGGGTGTCGACGCCGGCCAGCATCTTGTTCTTGGCGGCGGTGTCGAAGATGATTTCCTTGGCGCTCATGAGCAGCCTCCATTCAACAAACGGGGAAAGGTAGGTCGGGGGCAATGCCCCGCGCGACCGATAGAAAAGGGGTGGCCCCTGGGGCCGGTGCCTCAGCCGATGACGCCGAGGATGTCGTCCTCCCGGAGGACCATGAGCTCCTGGCCGTCGACCTTGATCTCGTTGCCGCCAAACTTGCGGAACATGATCTTGTCGTCGACCTTCACGGACAGAGGGCGGAGCTCACCGGCGTCGGTGAGGCGGCCATGGCCAACGGCCAACACCACGCCCTCGAAGGGCTTCTCCTTGGCGGACTCGGGGAGGAAAAGCCCCCCAGTGCTCTTGGTCTCGGACTCGAGACGCTTGACGAGAACACGGTCGTAGAGTGGGCGAACCTGCATGCGGCCTCCTTGCGACGGCGCAAAGTCGGTGGGTACGATCAGGGAAGGCGGAACCCTCGCAAGGGGTCCTCCCTCTCGGGCCGGAGGAGTAGACACCTCACCACGCCCGTCAAGGGGTCCAAGAGGTCGAGTTCAAGTCTTACGCCCATCGCACGATGGAGAGTTTGGAGAACACAAGGAGGGAACGTGCATACGGCCGTTGATCATAGCGACAACCTGTTCGACTGGTTTCAGGACAAGGTCCGTGACGCCCGAGCGAACACGGGGGTCGATCTCTCCGACGACAGCACCTTGTACCTGGTGCAGCTCCTCTCCGAGCGAGCCCGAACCGACCTGGATGCCCCGGACGATCCAACCCTGGTCGACCTGCATGCCCGTGCGGTTCACGCGTCCCCCGCTGAGCAACTTCGCTCCTACCGAGAGCTCGGGGATCGCGCCCTCTACGTCGTAGGCTACTTTCCCGAGAGCGTGGAACGTCGCACCGTGAACACCAGCTACTACGTGCAGATGGGCGCAGCGGCGTACCACCGCACCGATCAGGTGTTCAAGCGCTGGTTTGCCAACGCATTCGGCGAAGTCTTCAGCGAGCTGGCTCACCGCTTCCGCGGGGCCGTCGAGGTCTTGTCAGAGGTCCGCCGCAGCTGTGAGGACGAGCCGGACGCGATCATGAGGCTGTACATGCGGTGGATGGAGAGCGGCGACCCAGAGGCCGCCGCGTCCCTGCGTGCCCACGGATTGGTGCTGCCCCCACGGCCCCTGACGACGTGAGTGGACGCTGCGTCCGTCCTTGACGCGGCCGACGGGTCGCCTTACTGCCCACGGCTCGTGTGACCTGCAGTAGTGCGTCTCACGTCCCTTGCCCGACCCCCTGCCCGGGAGCTCGCCCATGGCCCGCATTACGGTGGAAGACTGCCTCGAGGTCGTCCCCAACCGCTTCTCCCTCGTCCTCGTGTCGGCAGAGCGCACCAAGCAGCTGCTCAAGGGCAGCCACGCGCTCATCAACAACGACGCCGACAACAAGGAGGTCGTCACCGCTCTGCGGGAGATCGCCGCCGGCAAGTTCGAGATCGACGATAGCCAGGTCATCGCCGAAGACCGCTGGAAGCCCGTTCATCGTCAGCGCAACCCCGAGCCCGTCGACGACGAGCTCCCGCCGGAGGCTTGAGAATGCACCTCGAAGACATGCGTTTCGACGTCCGCACCCAGAACTACCGTCTCCTCCGCAAGGAGATCTCCCACGACGACCTCAAGGGCCACCTCGACGAGCTTCCCGACGACGCGGAAGAGGCCGTGGAGACCGAGACCCGTTTCATCGCCTCCGTTCGCACGCCCGATCCGGTCGTGCAGGACGACGACGAAGACGACGACTGAGGGCCACGAGGCGGTTCTGAGCGGCGTCCGCGCCCTCGAACCACCTCGCGTCAGAAACGGTTACCTCCGCACCTCCGGAGGCAACCATGGATCACAACCCCCGCATCGTGCGTGCCCCCCGCGGCTCCGAGTTGACCTGCAAAGGCTGGGTCCAGGAAGCCGCGCTGCGCATGTTGATGAACAACCTCGACCCCGACGTCGCGGAGCGTCCAGAGGACCTCGTCGTGTACGGGGGGACAGGAAAGGCCGCCCGCAGCTGGAAGGCCTTCGATCAGATCGTCGCCTCCCTTCGGGATTTGGAGGACAACGAGACGCTGTTGGTGCAGTCGGGCAAGCCGGTTGCCATCTTTCGCAGCCACCGCGACGCCCCCCGTGTGCTCATCGCGAACTCGAACCTCGTCGGGAAGTGGGCCAACTGGGACCACTTCGCTGAGCTCGAGAAGAAAGGCCTCATCATGTACGGCCAGATGACGGCCGGGTCGTGGATCTACATCGGCACCCAGGGGATCCTCCAGGGCACCTACGAGACGTTCGTGGCGGCTGGCAAGACCCACTTCGGCTCGACCGATCTCAAGGGCCGCTCCGTCCTCACGGGTGGCCTCGGAGGCATGGGAGGAGCCCAGCCACTGGCGGCCACGATGGCCGGTGCCACCATGCTCGCGGTCGAAGTCGACCCCCATCGCATCCAGCGCAGGCTCGAGACCGGCTACCTCCACGAGGTCGCGACCGACCTCGATGACGCAGTGGCCAGGGTCGAGCGCTACCGTTCGGAAGGCGTGGCCCGAAGCGTGGCCGTCGTCGGAAACTGCGCCGAGGTCTTCCCGGAGCTCCTCCGCCGGGGCTTCCGGCCAGACTTCGTGACCGACCAGACCAGCGCCCACGACCCGCTGAATGGCTACATTCCCGCCGGCCTCACGCTCGACGAGGCGGACGCGCTGCGCCAGGACGACCCCACCTCCTACGTCACCCAGGCCAACGCCTCCATGCGGCGCCAAGTCGAAGCCATGGTGGGCTTCGCCGACGCCGGCTGCCACGTCTTCGACTACGGCAACAACCTCCGAGCGGGCGCGGAAGAAGCAGGCCTCCCCCACGAGGTCGCCTTCAGCTTCCCCGGCTTCGTGCCTGCGTACATTCGCCCGCTGTTCTGCGAAGGGAAGGGGCCGTTCCGGTGGTGCGCCCTCTCCGGCGACCCAGAAGACATCTACGTCACCGACCGAGCTCTCAAAGAGGCGTTCCCCGAAGACGAGGCGTTGATCCGCTGGCTGGACATGGCCCAAGAGCAGGTGCAGTTCCAGGGTCTCCCCTGCCGGATCTGCTGGCTCGGGTACGGCGACCGGGCCAAGGCCGGGGCCATCTTCAACGAGCTGGTCCGCACCGGGAAGGTCAAGGCCCCCATCGTCATCGGCCGCGACCACCTCGACTGTGGCTCCGTCGCGTCCCCCAACCGGGAGACAGAGGCCATGAAGGACGGCTCGGATGCCATCGCCGACTGGCCGATCCTCAATGCCATGATCAACGCGGTGAACGGTGCCAGCTGGGTCAGCTACCACCACGGCGGTGGCGTGGGCATGGGCTACTCCCTGCACGCCGGCATGGTCGTGCTGGCAGACGGCACCGACGAGGCCGCGGTGCGGCTGGAGCGCGTCCTTACGTCCGACCCGGGCATGGGCGTCGTTCGGCACGTGGATGCCGGCTACGACGAAGCGATCGCCGTGGCTCACGACAAGGGCGTGAAGATTCCGGGAGTTACCTGCTGACCTCGCGGGTTGTGCCTGCGATGCCCTGCTGGGCGGCGTCGCAACCCTGCGCAACCCCCTTCACGCTCCGCGACGGCCGGTCGAGGGCCGTCGCGCCGAGTCACGAGAGGTCACCAGGGCCGTGGGCATCGAAGCCTGCGCAGTTCTGTCCGTCTGTGTTCCGAACCAAGGGCCCATTGGATGGCCCGCGACGGGGAGAAACACCATGGCGCTGCTCAAGCTCGTACACGGCCACGAGAATCTGGACGATGACCACATCAAGGACATCGCTCGCACGGACCACCGACAGGCGGCGGACCTGGTCATCCGCAAGTACCGCGACGCCATCTTCCACCACGCGGTCCACATCCTGAAGGACTACCAGGAAGCCATCGACGTCACCCAGGAGGTGTTCATCAAGGCCATGCGGGAGGGTCGCTTCTTCGACGCCGAGTTCAAGATGAAGGCATGGCTCTACCGGGTGACCAGCAACCTCTGCTTCAACCTGGTCCGCAACCGCAAGCGGCGCACCGCCATCCTCGACACGATGCCGAAGAAGACCAAGACCGAGCCCATCCAGCTCGAGGACGTCTTGGAAGGAGAGCGGCAGGGCGAAATCCTCGAGGCGCTCGACCAGATGACCGACGACCACAAGAAGATCCTGATGCTTCGCTACTACGGAGACCTCTCCTACGCCGAGATCAGCGACACCCTCGGCATCAAGCTGGGCACGGTGATGAGTCGCCTCTCCCGCGCCAAGAACCGCCTGATGGAAGTAATGGACACCCCGGCGGTTTCCTGACCCCCTGCGCGCATGATGCGCACCACCCTCCTCCCGGGAATCTTGCGATGCACTGCCAAGAGGTAGAGCCCCAGTTGGTCGCCTGGCACGACGGAGAGCTGTCCCCCAGCGCTGCTCAGCAGATCGAGGAGCACCTGTCCTCGTGCGGACACTGTGTTCGTCGTTCCCAGCGACTGCTCGCCGCCACCCCAGAGCCACTTCCACCCCCGTCACCTCAGGTGACGGCCCGCCTCCACGCGGCCCTCGACGTGGATGACATCCTGGCCGAGGCAAAGCGACGCGGCCCTCCGGACGCACCATGGCGTCTTCCCCGCTGGCTCACCGAGCCCAGAGAAGTGAGTCCGATGGCCGTCCTCGCGTACGCCGCGCTCCTCGCTGCCAGCCTCGGCTGGGGCTGGATGAACGGGGCGCCGACCACCTCAACGGTCGCCGGCGCACAGCCCGCCGCGCCATCCGCCGACGTGATCCCGGCCGACGCGTACGCACCCGCCTCGTATCAGCCCGCCGAAAGTGACGAACAACCCTCCAATGACGCGATCGAGCGCTAGAGGATCTCAGCACGCGATCCAACTATGCGTCCATTTGGTCTAGAGTGCACGGGCCGAGCGCGCGGAGAACCTGCTTGAAGCCATCGCCCCGGGACAGCGCTGCCACCCGGAAGCTGCTGCATCTTCTCAACGACAAGGCCACCGGTCGCCTGGAAGTGGGTGCTGGTGGCTCCACCCTGTCGATCTATGTGCTCCATGGCGAGGTGGTCGCCGCGGTCAGCGCGGATGACGAGCGCCAGCTCCTGCATCTGCTTCGCCTTCGAGGCGACTTGCCGGAGAAGACGCTGGCGGCCCTCGAGGCCACCCAGGATGCGGGCGAGTCCGTATTCGGCGACCTGTTGATGGCCAATCCCGACAGCCTCGAAGAGCTGCTGGGCCACCGGTTCAGGCAGAACCTCTGCGACTACGTCGCCAGCCTGGAGAAGCCGACGTACGCGCCCCAGAAGGGTGTGTTCGTCGACAACATCCAGATGGGCCACGAGTCCCGCCCCTTGGTGGAGGCTTGCTGCGCATTCGCCACCAAGGCCCAGCGAATCGACCCCGACCATCTCTTGCTCAGAGGCAAGTCCACACCGCGGACCGATGCCAGCCGGATCGTGGCATCGCTCCTGTCGGAGGAGCCCCAGTCGGTCTACGCTCTCTCCCTGCGCATCCCCCTCGAGCCGACCACCGCGCGCTGCCTGTTGGTCGACCTCGTGACCGAGGGCGTCGCCCGAGTGCCCGGCGCAGCAGCGCCGGAGCCCGAGCCGCTGCCCGAGGTCGAACCCGAGCCGCTGCCCGAGGTCGAACCCGAGCCGCTGCCCGAGGTCGAACCCGAGCCGCTTCCTGGGCCCGAATCCGAGCTGGAGCCCGAGCTCCCTACCGAGAGCATCCGCCGTCCGCCGCCCACCACGCTGATCCCGGACGACGACGACCTGGAGAGCGAAGACGGCATCGTGCGGATGGTCGACGAGGGGACCTCCGAGCCCGAAGCGCCCATGTCTACTGGGATCCCGGACGATCTTCCGCCCGACGAAGCGTCCGAAGACGTCGACCTCGCTTCACCGGAGCCGGGCGACGACGACGACGTCGGACCCGAGTACGACATCGGCCCTGAGCACGACATCGAGCCCGAGGAAGACATCGGGCCCGAGGAAGACATCGGACCCGAGGAAGACATCGGACCCGAGGAAGACATCGGACCCGAAGAGGACATCGAACCCGAAGAAGACATCGGACCCGAAGAAGACATCGGACCCGAGGACAACGAAGTCGACGACTTCGATGCGATCGCCGATGACCCCACCGCGGAGTCCACGGAAGGGGTAGGAGCGCCCCGCTCTCTTGCCGCCTGGCTCGCCGATGCGACCCACGTCGACGAAGACGAGCTCGACATCTTCTCCGACCACGACCACGACCGAGGTTCCACGGCGGAGGGTGCGTTCTCCACCGAGATCCACAACCTCGACAAGGTCGACGTCACGAACTTCGACGAAGACGAAATCCTCGAGGCCGAAGAAGCCCCCAGCGCGCCGCGGTTCTCCGCCCCCGTTCTCGGAGAAGAAGCCGCCGAGGCCAAGATCGACGTCGCCACCGACATGCTCCGGAAGATCGTTGCCGCCTTCGACAAGGCCGAGGGCTCCGGCGCCGGCCAGGCGGCAATGCAGTTGCTCGTCGACGGCGCCCCGCCCAAGTTCGTCCCTCTGCTCACAGGCTTGAAGGTCGGAGATGATGGCGGCCTCAACACCGGGCGGGTGCTGGCCAACGTGTACGCACGTCCCGCCACGGAGCACCGCAAGCTCCTCAATGACGGCCTCCTCAACCTCATGGAGCGAGCGCTGTCGAAAGCGGCCGACGAGCTTCCCGACGAGCTGTTCGATGCCGTCTACGAGGGTGTCGCAGGTTACAAGCAGCGCCTGGGGCTGTAGCTGACGCCCCCCACCGGTGTCTGCATGCCTCGCGCCCTCCTCCTCTCCTTGCTGTTCGCTGGGCAAGCCCTCGCCGGGCCCAATGCCGAGACGCCGGCGTCCGCGCTGCCTCAACCAGCGGTGGGTACCATCCCCGACGACGTGCTGGCCGCAGCGCGAGAAGCACGGCACCTGCCCCTCGCGGACCGCATGGAGGCCGTCTCCCGGGTTCTGCTCGGCAGGCCCTACGTGGCAGACCCCATGGGAGAGGGCCACGGCTTCGATGCCGATCCGGTCGCCCGCTACGACGCCTTCGACTGCCTCACGTTCACCGAGGAGGTGCTCGCGCTCAGCTTGTCCGGCGACCCCGCCCACGCCGCGTCCATCCGTGCCTCGCTCCGCTACGACGATGCCCGCATCGACTACGTGCATCGGCGCCACTTCATGGAGCTGCAGTGGGTCCCGGCGGTGGTGCGCGACGGTTGGCTCAGGGACGCGACCGGCGACTACGGCACCGTGGTCCACATGGAGAAGACCGTCGACGCGGCCACGTGGGCGGGCTGGGGCCCCCGAAGCAAGTTCCAGCACACCGACGAGGAGCTGCCATCGGGCACCATGGCCCTCGATGTCCTGCCCCTCGAGCAAGCCATCGCCGTGGCCGACACGGTACGCCCAGGCAGTGTCATCCTCACGGTTCGACAGGACCGGGCCGGCGTTCCCATCTGGACGACCCACGTGGGCTTCGTCGTGCGGACCGAGGACGGCATCCGCCTACGGCACGCCACCAAGCTGGGCAGCGGCGGCACAAAGGAACATGGTCTACGCTGGTACCTGGAGCACATCCGGAGCTACCGGTGGAAGGTGGCGGGCATCACCATCCTCGAGCCCGTGGAGCTGGGCCCGCGATCCACTGGGTCTGTACGTCCGTAACGGGCTGTATCCATGCTCCGCCATTCGCCGAGGGATGTGCTACCCTGCAGTGTTCCAAGGGGCCGTTCCGCCCCGCAGCCTGCTCCCGGAGTCGCCATGCGAATCCTCCCGATCGTCCTGCTCGCCGCCTGTTCGTCGACGCTCACCACTTTCGACGACAAGGTCACCGCGCCCGTGACCGACGGACTGGACACCGGGACCACGACCGGCGACGACGACGATGACGACGACGACACGTTCGGCGACGACGACGACGACGTCGTCACGGGCGACGACGACGACACGACGGTCGACACCGCGCCGGGCGACGACGACGACGACACCACCACCCTGCCCAACACCGATCCGGTCGCCATCGCCGACGCGACCGCGGTGCTGGTGTTCGTCGGCGAGACCGTGCAACTTGACGCAAGGGCGTCGTACGACGATGACGGGGACGCCCTCACCTACCAGTGGACCCTGCTGTCCGTGCCCCAATCCGCAGGGACCGTCGGCGTGCTCGACGATGAGACAGAGCAAGCCACGTTCGTCGCGCAGTGGCCCGGGGAGTACCACGCTGAATTGGTTGTCGACGACGGCCAGGCCAGCTCGGTCGATGACGTACTCATCACCGCCGAAGAACCCAACGAGATCCCAGTAGCCAATGCGGGCACCACTCAACGGGTCCCCATCGGGACCATCGTCGTGCTCGACGGCTCGGCCTCCTACGACCCGAACACGCCACCGGATCCCCTCACCTACCAGTGGGGCTTTGCCTCGAAGCCCGCTGGGTCATCCGCCAGTGTCTCGAACCCGATCTCTGTGTCGCCCAGCTTCACGGCTGACGTCGTTGGCACCTATGAGCTGGGCCTCGTCGTCAACGACGGCAGCGCCGATAGCAGCCCTTCCTTCGTTCGCGTCATCGCCGAGCCCGAAGAAGACCCCAACGACGGCGATAGCTGTCTCTCCTGCGCACAGGCGAACCTGGAGCTGGAGCGACGGCTCACGGTCGGGGATGCCGCCGGGGGCGCCGGGCTCATCCTGCTGCCGCTGATGGTCCTGTTCCTGCAGCGCCGGGACGACGACTAAGTCGACCGCGGCATGCATTTCCACGGGTCCGCCGCGGCTGCGGCGACCGTCGGCAGTGCGTGACGAGAGGACTCACCCGACGGGCCAGGCCCGCGGGAGAGGTGCTACCGGGACAGCTCGACAGGGTCCAAGGACACCATGTCGTCGTCCTCCTCCCACCGCACGCCGGGCACAGCCTGGCTCGGGTCGAACGGACGGGTCTCCACGAGCGTGCTGCGCGGGGTGCTCAAGAACCGGAGCAGGTCGATGCCTCCGGGGATGCCGTTGCTCGAGCGTCCGAGACCGACCGCAGGCAATCTGAGGGAAGCCCCAATCGTGCTGCGGTTGATGTTGAGGGAGCCCGTCTTCAGGCGACCAACCACCTCCGACAGCTCGTGCATGTCGGGGCTCACGAAGAGCGACGTGCTCACACGGTAGAGCAAGCGATTGTGCAGCTCCACGGCCTCTTCCCAGTTTCGAACCCGGTAGAGGAGCACCGTGGGGCCCGGAGGCTCGTCGTTGATGAAGCTGAACTCGCTCGTCCAGTCCACATGGTACGACGCCGGCTCCACGTAGAAGCCGCGGCGCCCGGGCACATCCCGGTCGGCAGCGGCGACCACTGGGGCATGCTTGCGAGCCACGAGGGCTCGGCCATACCGACGGTAGCGCTTCCGGAACTCGCCCGAGATCAACGGCCCGAAGAACGTGCCTTGATCGAAGCCGTAGCCCACTTCCAGGCGCCCGGAACGGCGCTTCAGCTCATCCGCGAAGGCGTCGTAGACGTCGTCGGTGAGGATGACCCGTCCGGTGCTGTTGTGGCGCTGCCCGGCCGTGAGGTAGGCCCCCACGATCACTTCGTAGACGGCGCGCTGCAGGTCGCAGCCCCCGAGCACGATCGCCGCGCCCTTGCCCCCGCACTGGAGGAAGGTAGGCAACTCGGGACGGTCGACCATGGCCTTGCGTAGAAGCGCAGCGGTCTGGAACGAGCCGCTGAACATGAGAGCGTCCAGGCCTTCATGGGTCGCGAGCCGTTGCCCGATCCCTTTGCCCGATCCCTGGATCATGTTGAAGGTGCCGCGGGGCAGCCGACAGCGATCGAACAGTTCTGCGACCGCCTGGCCTACGCCGGGCGTGAACTTGGACGGCTTGAGCACGACCGAGTTGCCGGCCAACAGTGCAGCGCAAGTCTTCAGCGTGGCGATCAACAAGGGCAGGTTGAACGGCGTGAGGATCCCGACGACGCCGCGCGGGCGGTAGTCGCTGCGCGCCTCGCGCTCGTGGAGAATCCGTGGCTCGAGGAGGCTCATGCCTTCGTCGAACAACAGGTCGACGGCGCGCACCGAGGCAATCACCTCTTGGCGTGCCTCCCACAGCGGCTTGCCGGTCTCCCGGGTGATCAGGACCGCGAAGCGCTCCTGCTGCTTGTGGAGCACGTCGCGGTACTTGCGTACCGCCTTCGCTCGCTCCATACGGCTCACGCGACGCCAGTGTTTGGCCCCACGGGTCGCAGCCTCAACGGCATCGTGCACGGATTGCTCTGAGAACGAGAACCGTCCCGGCACGTCGGACAGATCGCCAGGGTTTACCCCGACAATGTAGCCGTCCACGCGCTCGGGCTTCAGCCACGAGCCCCAGATATAGTCGCCTCTCCGCAGTAGGCGGTCCTGGTGCTCCAAGAACCTCTCCATCCCAAGGGCGGCCAACTTACCACGGGGTGAGGAAGCGCGGGGACGGGGATCGTCACGGCCCTCCCCAAGCCGGACGTCGCACCCCCTTCGGCCGCCTGCAGCGCCGGCCGGCTCGTTAGGAACGGCGCAGAGCAACATGTCTTCGTTCACCCCCTGCGATGGCCACGAATCTGCGGCACGCCCCACGAAACGGAGGGATCCCATGACCGACCAGAAGCCCCGCTTCGACATCGAAGACGGCCTCGTCCGTCCATCTGCGAGGATCGAAGACGCCGACCACTCCACGCAGGCGGTCGACGTCAGCCGGTGGTCCAGCCAGGCCGACCGGTAGGTCCCATGCACGTCTTGCTGGTGTGCACGGCGCGGGGCATCCCGCTGTACGGGACCTCCGGAGCGAGCGCTCACCTGCGTGGAGTGGCGCGGGCGCTGCGTCGGCGGGGCCACGCCCTCACCATCGTTGTCTGTGACGTGGGCGATCCTGCCGGCCACGTCCCGATCGACGCCGCCGTTCGATCCCTACCTACGCCCCAGTGGCCTCGAAGCCGACGTCGACGCGAGCGCGCCGAGTCCTTGCACGCCCAGCGGCTGATGGCCCAGGCACCGACCCAGGTGGACCTGGTGTGGCATCGTCACGCCCTCCACGACGAGGCGGTCGGCGCCTGGTGCCGCCGCCACGGACTGCCCCGCTGGCTGGAAGTGAACGCGCCCCTCACGCTGGAGCGCGCCCTTCTCGACCCTCTGGGAAGGCCACGCCGGGCCTACCGTGCCGAAGTCCGCAGCGTCCGGACCGCGGACCGGGTGTGGGTGGTGAGCCGCTGGCTCGAGCCATGGGCCCGCGCCCACGGGGCCACTGCGGTGCACTGGCTACCCAACGGATCGGCGCTGCAGCCGCCTCCTCCCCCGCGCGCCAAGAATCCGGCCCCCGTCATCGGCTTCGTGGGCTCCGGCCGCCCCTGGCACCGCCTCGACCGCCTCGCGCCCCTCCTGGACGCCCTCCCGGAGGCCCGCGCCTGGGTGGTGGGGGCACAGGCCCCCGCTCATCCCCAGCTTCGACACGTTCCGTTCGCCCCGGACCCCAGCTCGGCGGTGGCTCAGATGGACGTCGGCGTGGTGCTTGGAGGGCTGCCATGGGTATGCCCCATGAAGGTCTTCGACTACCGCAGCCAAGGCGTTCCCGTGGTGGCCGTGCCCGTTGGCGACACGCCCCACCTCGCCGCACGGATGGATGGCATCGAGGTCGTGCCGTGGGGCGACGCATGGCCGGAAGCCGTTCGAGCCGCGGCCCGCCGCACGCGCACGCGCACCACGCGCAGCTGGGACGACGTGGTGGCGGAAGCGTTCGCTACCGGCTGAAGACCACCTGGCGCCGTGCCTCGAACCCATCGGTCTCGGACGCGCTGCCGTCGGGCCAGATCACCTGCACCCGATCCACACGGTCGACGTCACCGAGACCGAAGTGAAGCTCCGGCGGACCGCCGGACCCGAAGCCGGTGCTCCCAGCGCTCACGGTACGCTGGTGCATGCGACCGCCGGCCCATACCCGTACCGTCGCGCCCACCGCAAAGCCGTTGGGGGCGTCGTGCTGCCGCAAGTCGACAGCCAGCCAGCCCGCGCCAGTGCACTCGGACAGGTACAGCGCGCCGCTCCCCGCTTGATCCCGCTTCGCGACGTCGAGCACGCCGTCACCGTTGACGTCCGCCAGCACGAAGCCTCGGTTCACGCCGCGATCGTCGAGCCCTAGGGCCGCCCCCCCATCGACGAAGCGGCCATCGGGCTGCTGGAGGTACACGGCATCCGGCTGTTGGAGCGGGTTCGCCCAATCCGGCCCGGCTTCCACGCCATCGATCTGCACGTTCCCGAACGCCACCACCGCGTCGAGCAGGCCGTCGTTGTCGACGTCAGCAAGCTCCGCGCCCCACGGGACGACTTGGTCCCGAGCGGCATCCGCCACGAGACCGCGATCTCTGGCGTGGTCGAACCATTGATCGTCACCGGCCGACTCGAGGAGCGCCATCCGACCCCACTCGGTGACCAGCATGTCGGGGGTGCCGTCGCCATTCAGGTCGCCCACCCCCAGCCCGGCCCCGCGGACCGCCGTGCCGAAGCCCGAGCGCCCGTCGTCGGCCACGAGACGCCCACCGACGTTCCACAACAGCACGCTCGGGTCGCCGAGGTCGTTGACCACCAGCAACTCGGGAAAGCCGTCGAGGTCGAGGTCGTGCCAACCCGCCATGCGGGTCCAGCCCCCTTGCACCTCGTCGGGGAGGTGCTCGGAACGGTCGAGGAACGTGCCATCGCCCAGGTTCTCGTACAAGAGAGAGGGTGCGGGCCCCCCGCCGTCGAGGAGGGCGCCGTACCGTGCCACGAACAAGTCGAGGTCGCCATCGCGGTCCATGTCGCCCCACGCAGAGCTCGTGGAGGGGCCACGGGCGCCGACACCGGCTTCTTCGGTGACATCGGTGAACGCCATGCCCTCGCCCCACCCATTGGCGTCGTTGCGCAACAACCGGTCGGGCCGATCGAAACGTGCGAGGAACAAGTCGAGGTCGCCGTCGCCGTCGTAGTCCGCCAGGGAACCGCCCGCCCCGAAACTAAGGTCGAAGCCAGACAGTTCGGGCGCAGGGCGTGCGCCTCCGTCGCTGCGTCCGCGGTACAGCTGCGCGTACGGCTCGGTGGGCGTGACCATGTCGTGGAGGCCATCGCCATCGAGATCCCCTACGACCATGCCGCTCGCCCACAGGTAGCGGAGGGAGGCCTTGGGCTGCTTGACGGAGCGACGCTCGAACGTCGGCATCGCATCCACAGGCCCGTCACAGGCCTGCACCGGCCCAAGACTCCGTGCCACCGGCACCAGAGGGGCGTCCACCGGGAACACCGGCTCGGCCCCATCGTCGTCGACCCAAGGCCCTTGAAGCTGCACCGACGCAGGGGTGCACGCGCCAAACACGCCGAGCGCGAGCAAGGCAGCAGCCGAAGTCGTGGGGGTGCGGACGGGGGTCATGCTCCGAACCTACCGTCTCGGGGAGGCATCCGCACGGTGCCAGGGCACCACACCGAAGCCGAGCTCCACCGACCACGGCTCGGCCACCTGCACGCGGTCGTTCCCCACGAACACCTCGACCGGCCGAAGGTCTCGGTGCACCCGTCCTTCGAGCCGCAGCGCCCGAACGGGAAACGCGGCGATGGAGAGCCCCACCGTGGGAACGCCGACGGCATCCACCCCGGCGTCGTCGACGTACCGGTGCAGCTGCCCGCCCCCCACGAGCCCCGCCTCGACCGGCCCCAGCCGGCCCCAGCCCCCGAGCCAAGCCGACGTCCGCTGCACCCGGGCATCCACGCCGAGCCCCGTGAGCCCAGCAGGAGCCGTTCCCTCCAACCCAATCCCGACCCTGCCCCACGCGCCCTCGGCTCCCGCCCACACGCCCGCCGCCACCGCAGGCAGCACCGAAGGCCGCATGTGCAGCGCCACGGATCCCCAGGCGAACGGCGCCAGTCCGCCGGTGGTGGGCTCCTCGATCCGCACCGCCGACTCTGCACGCTCGGCCGATGCCGACGCCGGAGCCGGCTCGGGAACGAAATCCTCCCGCGGGGCGGGGGGCGACGTCGACGAGGGCGCGACCGTCGGCGCATCGACAGGCGCCACCTCGGGGGGGAGGCGCTCATCCGAGGCTGGGCGTGCCGGCTCCAGGACCTCAGGCTCGGCGTCAGGGACCGCGCTCGCCGGGGCGGGCTCGGAGGGCGCAGGGACCGTCGGCGCGGCCACCGAACGCGGAGCCGGCGTATGGGGCACGACCACCGCTGGCGGTTCGGGGAGCGTTGGCAGGGGAGGCAAGGGTGGGAGGGCCGGTGCCTCGAGCGCCCGCACCAGGCTCGCGGCGAGCTGGGCCACAGCCTCCCGGTCGGCGGAGGTCGTAGGCGCCGACACCGACGCCTGCCGCACGTCGCCATCTGAGTCGGCGGCTCGAAGCTGCCACCCACTCCCCACCACCGTCACGGACACCCACGTGCCTTGGGTCGGCTCGGACGTTGCGGCCTCGAGGCCCACCAGCTCCAACACACTGGACCAGGCCTCCGGGTCCTCTCCGGAGGGCAGCCGCACGGGGTGGCCGAGGGCCACGGCCAACAACCACGTCATCATGCCCCCAAGGTAGCGCGGCCAGGAACCCGACCGCGCCCCCGGAGAGGGTTATGCGCTCCCTTCGGAGGGACGCGCTTGGGAGCGTGGCTGCTGCTGTTGATCGCTTGTGAGCTACCGACGCAGGTTGAACGGAACTGCGACGAGCGACGTGCCTACTACCCCGACGACGACGGTGACGGCGTCGGCGAGGGGAACCGGGTGTACATCGGGTGCGAGCCGCCGAGTGGCTGGGTCGACGTGCCGCCGATCGGTCCAGACACGTCCGATACCGGAACCGCAGCGACAGCCGACACCGGCGCCATGCCGACCGGGGACACCGCGATGCTCCCCACGGCGGACACCGCCTCGCCGACGGGAGCCACCGGCGCAACGGCCACCTCCACGGGGGACACCGGAGATTCCGCCGCGACCCCCACGGCCGACACGGCCCAGACCGGCGACACCTCGGCGGACTCGGCCGTCGGCACGGCAGACACCGCGACCACCGGAGACACTGGCTCGGCCTACGGCACCGCCGACACCAGCAGCTCCGACACCGCCGCCGGAGCCACAGGCGACACCGGACCGTGAGCAACGACACCGCCACCCCCGGGGCTCTGGTTCCCCTGCACGACGACCAAGGCGCCACCATGGTGCGACGCTTTGGCGTGCTGGGCGCGCCGGTGGCCTGGCTGCTGCGCCGCGTGCGCATCGAGGCACACGGCGTGGAGCCGATTCTCGAGGCCGGGCGCCATGGACAGGTCGTCTACGTCCTTCCGCGCCGCTCCGCGCTGGACCACCTCACGCTCAACGTCGTCCTGAATGCACGTCGGTTGCCGTTGTCCGCTTGGGCCCGCGGCGTGGGGCCGTCCTGGTATCTGCCCCTCATCGACGGATTCAAGGCGGCATGGCAGCGGCTCACGGGCGGTGGCGACGAGGTCGCCGACGGCACCCTAGGTCGCCATGTGCACCAGGGCCGCCCGGTGGTGCTCTTCCTCGACGACCCGGGCCCCGCCGATCCGTTCGAGGCCATCGCCGATCTCGACCGACCCATCCACTTCATTCCGCTGATGGTGGTGTGGGACAAGGGTCCGGAGGTTCGGCTGGCGCTACGGCACTTCTTCATCGGCCGACGGGATGCCCCGGGATGGCTGGGGCGTCTCGTTCAGCTCTTTTGGCACCGTAGCGAGGCCTTCGTGCACGTGGGCCGACCGGTGCCCCTCGCCTCGGTGCGGGAGCGGTTCGAGGCCGGTCGACGGGGAGCTGCGCTTCGCAAGCTGATGCATCGCGCGCTCAACACCGAGGCCAAGGTCGTTCGTGGCCCACGGTTGATGCCTCACGATCAGATGAAGCACCTGGTCCTCGACGTGCCGCCGATGCGTCAGCTGGCCGACGATGTCGCGGCAGAGCGCGGGGTGCCGGCGTCCACCGTGCTCCAGGAGATGGGCACCCAGTACGACCGGATCGCAGCACGGTTCAACTGGCGCATCATCCGCCTCTTCGACGTGGTCTTGCGCCCCCTGTGGACCAAGGTGTTCTCCGGTGTCGACGTCCCAGAAGAGGACCTCGAACGAATCCGGACGGCCATGCGGGACGGCACCCCCGTGCTCATTCCCTGCCACAAGTCCCACTTCGACTACATCCTCGTCACCTGGGTGCTCTACAACCACGACATGACCGTGCCCCACGTCGTGGCCGGCATGAACCTCGCAGTGTGGCCGATCTCCACCGTCCTGCGCTGGTGCGGCGGCTTCTTCATCGAGCGGAGCTTCGGCGACGACCGCGTGTTCCCCGCCGTCTTCGGTCGCTATCTGCGGGAGATGGTCCGCCAGGAATACCCGATGGAGTTCTTCATCGAAGGGGGCCGAACCCGCTCCGGCAAGCTCATGTCGCCGCGCCTCGGGGTGCTCGGCATGGTGCTCGATGCCGCCGAGGTCCGCTCCGCCGACCGCGAGGTCACGCTCCTCCCCATCGCACTCGCCTACGAGCAGGTCGCCGAGGAGGGCGTGTACGCCGCTGAGCTGGGGGGCGAGCCCAAGCGCAAGGAGACCTTCGCGGAGCTCTTGCGCGCCCGGTCGGTGTTCAAGCGACGCTTCGGGCGGGTGTACCTCCGGGTGGGCGAACCTGTCCTCGCCTCGAAGATCGTCGACAGCGACGACGAACGCCCGGCCTGGTCGGACCGCCCTGACGAGGAACGCAAAGCCACCTTGGAGCAGCTCGGCGACCGCATCGTGCACCGGATCGGCGCCTCGATGGTGTTGCTTCCCACCTCCCTCGTGGCCCTCGCGGCCCTCGCCCACCACCGCCGCGCCCTGTCCGACGCCGAGCTTCGGGCCCGCATCGAACGCTTCCACGCGTTCCTCGCGCGACGGGCCTTGCCGATGGCCGCCAGCCTCGACGTCGTCGAGCAGGGCGTCGCCCAAGCCCTGGATCGCTTCGTCTCCGAAGGTCGACTCCGCCCACTGGAGCACGATGGGGAGCGGGTCTGGGACGTGCCTCCACCGCAGCGGATCACCCTGGACTTCTACAAGAACCAAGTGCTCCACGCGTTCGCCGAGGCAGGCACCGTGGCCGCCGCCATCCGCGCACAGCCCGAGGGGGTCTTCAACGCCCCATCGCTCCGCAAGGATGTCGCCGAACTCCATCGCCTGTGGAGGCGGGAGTTCGTGTGGGACCCCGACGTCGACCTCGACACAGCCATCCAGCGTGGCCTCGACGACCTCGTCGCCCACGGTGCCCTGGAACCGCACCAAGACGGCTTCCAGGTGATCGATCCCGTCCGCATCGGGGAGATCCACGCCTTGTTCCGGCCGCTGCTCGAAGCGTACCTGCTCGTGGCCAAGCGCGCGGCCAGCACGCCTGGCGATTCGCCGCGCTCGGCCTTCGTCGATCGGCTGCAGGCCGAGCAAGACGATCTTCTCGTGGCCGGTGCCGTCAGCCGTCCCGAGTCCATCTCGAAGGTGAACCTCATCAACGCGGTGGGGGCCTTCACCGACCTCGGAGCCCTCGTCCGCACGGGCGGCGGGGACCGCAAGGATCCCGTGTTGAAGGCCGACCGCGAGGCACTGGCCTCCATCGCGGATACCTTGGCTCCCATGGTTGGGGCATGAGCGACAACGAGGGCACACGAAGGGACGTCGACGAGCTGTTCGGCGAAGGGGAAGGAGCTCCGTCTCCTCGGGTCGCAGCCGTCACCGGCCTCCTCGGCGGCGGCCTCGTGGTCGCGTTGGTCGGCATGGCCTGCACCGCCGTTCCAGGCGGCGTGATGGTGTTGTTCGCCTGGATGCTGGCCGAAAAGGAGATGGATCGCATCGAGAGCGGCTACCTCCCCTCCGACGCGCGAGGCGTGGTCCGGCTGCTCCGCACCGCCACCTTCGTGGGCGTGCTGATCGTCGTCGGGCTCTTCGTGGTCCAAGGCTGGCTGTTCTGCTCGGGTTTCTACGATGCCCTGTGGATGCAGATGTTGGAATGGGTGAGCGGCGACGGGGGTTTCCTTCCGCCACCACCCGCGGCAGACCCCACGGTCATACACGTCCCGCCCGGGCAGCCGATCCCCCCCGTTGCCGCTCCGGTTCCGCCGCCCGCTCCCGCCCCTTAGGCCCCCCTGGAGGTTCCGTGTCCTGGTTGCTTCTCGCTCTGCTCGGCACCGCCGAGGCCGCCAATTGGGGCAAGACCAAACCGTACGTTCGTCCAGTCCTCACGGGCGGCGTGATCTCCGTCAATGGACGCACCCATGCCCAGGCCACCGGCGGCGTCGTGGCCGGTGCGACGGTGCGGGATCGAGCCGACCCCCACTGGTTCTCCCACACCCGTGGCCTCGCCACCGGCACCTACGGCCTCACCACTGGCAACCTCGGCGCGCAGGTGAGGGCCGGGTCGTTCATCGGCCCGGACGGCAAGATCTTCCGCTACCAGATCGGACCCGATGTCTTCTTCGATGGCTACGGCCAGCCTGGTGCCGAGGACCTGCACCTGCCCTGGTCCCCGGGGGTCGACATCGTGAACAGTCTGTTGGTGAAGCTGTCCAAGCCCTTGGTGCTGCGGGGGGATCTCACCCCCGGGTGGGTGTTCGTGCCTGAGCGCCAAGCCAAGAGCGTGAAGCCCTTCCACCAGCTCACCGCGTCGGCGGTCGCCGTGCTACGGACCGATGCGCTCCGCCTCACTGTCGGCTGGCAGCGCAGCTACAACCGCGCCGGGGTCGTCGACGCACTCATCCTCTCGGGAGCGATCTGACGACGACCGGCCACGATCCCCGGAGCGTGCCGTGTCCCATCCCCAGGTCGAAGCCGTCGCCGCGAAGGCCGCATCCCAGATCGATGCCACCATCGCGCAGCTGTGTGGCTACCTCGAGATCCCCGCGATCTCCTGTGACGAGGCCCACTTCGACGACGTGCGCGCCTTGGCCGCACGCATCCGCGACGACCTCGAGGCCCTCGGCATGGCCGATGCCCGGGTGCTCGAGGTCGAGGACGCCCTTCCCTGCGTGGCCGCAGAGTGGATGGGCGCCGGCCCCGAGGCGCCCACGGTTCTGATCTACGGCCACCTCGACCTGCAGCCCGTGGAGCGGGCGAACTGGCGGACCGATCCCCACGTAGGGGTCATCCAGGATGGTCGCCTGTACGCCCGCGGCTCCGCCGACGACATGGGGGGCTGGATCTCCCACATGGCCGCCCTGCAGGCGTGGCTTGAGGTCGGCGAAGGTCCCCCCTGCAACGTCAGGGTGTTGATCGAGGGTGAAGAGGAGATTGGCTCCCCCAACCTCGAGCGCTTCATGGACACCTACCCCGAGGCCTTCGAGGCCGACGTCATGGTGCTGACAGACTGTGAGAACCCGTCTCCTGACGTCCCGGGCCTCACGGTGTCCCTCCGGGGCCTGATGGAGATGAAGCTCACCTGCTCCGCCCTGGAGGCCGACGGCCACTCGGGGCTGTGGGGCAACATGGTGCCCGATGTCTCCACCGCGCTGATGAAGCTCGTGTCCCGCCTGGTCGACGAGAACGGCCGCCTACGCCACGGCCTCGTCGACGTCGACGCGGCCCGCAAAGAATCCGGGGCCCGCGTGCCCCTCACCGCCGACATCATCCGGGAGGGTGCGCACCTCCTCGACGGCGTGGACCCCCTCCCCACCGACGGCCGCTCCGCCGCCGAGTGGATGTGGTGGCAGCCCGCCCTCACCGTCGTGGCCACCACCCTGCCCGACGAGTCCCGGAAGAAGAACGCGCTGCGCACGGCGGCCAGCGCCACCCTCTCCGTGCGTCTCGCCCCGGACCAGGCGGCGGAGGACCTGTTCGGGATCCTCGAGGCCGAGCTGCTCCGCGACCCACCCGGAGGCGTGAAGGTCGAGGTCGAGCTCGAAGGCTCGCACGGCACGGGCTGGCTGTACACCCCCAAGGGCGCGGCCTTTGCCGCAGCCGACCGGGCCTACGAGCGTTCCTGGGGCCAGAAACTGGTGCAGGTCGGCGTGGGGGGCTCCATCCCCTTCGTGGCGTTGTTCGGCCGCCGCTTCGGCGACCTGCCGCTGATCCTCAACGGGGTCATGGACCCCCTCACCACGGCCCACGGCCCCAACGAGTCGATGCACCTCGGCATCTTCCGCAAGGCCGTGCTGGCCAACGTCTACTTGCTCGACGAGCTTGGCACGCTGGGCCGAAACGGACTGAAGTCCTGATCCCGCGTCGCTCCCGGTTCGAATGCGTCACGAGCCGTCACGTCCATGGCGGGTCCCGTATCGAGACGCACAACCCTTGCGTGCCCCGAGCCGCTGCTCCCCGCAGTAGGATGCGGGACCTTTTGGAGGAGAGATGAACCGTACCCTGCAGGCGGCGGCGGCGTTGCTCGCCGTGAGCCCCATGCTGACCACCGATGCCCACGCCCTCGAGCCATACATGTGGGGTGTTGGCGGCCGGCTGGGGACGTACATCATCCCGGCAAAGTACCCCGTCAGCTTCCCCACGAAGATCTCCAACTACAACTTCATCGACGAAGGCCCTCGGGCCGGCAACGACAACAACGACGACCCCAACCGCGACCTCGACGAAGATGGTGACCCCATCTACACGACGCTGCAGAAGGTGGGTTTCCAAGGCCAGATCTCGGTCGACGGCATGTACGCCATCGACGCCGACAACCGCATCGGTGCCCTCGCCGGGTTCACCGTCGGCAAGGCCCACTCCGACGTGTTCTTCATGTTCAACTACGACCGCGTGCTGCTGTCCGACGACTCGGGCTTCGACTTGGTCGCAGGCGGCTACGCCGGCTTCGGCACGATGAGCTTCGGAGGCCGCGACGCGAACGGCGCGAAGACGGAAGAGAAGCTGCGGGTCCCGCACTTCCCGATCCGGGCCCACCTCGAGGCTCAGCTCCGCAACAAGACCCAGAAGTATGGCCTGGGCCTCTTCGCGGGCACCAACATCCCCTCGAACCACTACTTCACCGACCAGTTCGGCCAAGAGGTCGACGAGGTCGGCTCGCCGTTCAACCTGGCGCTGTACGTGCACGCCGGACTCGAGCTCTCTGTGCAGTTCGGCGACTTCACCCCCCCCAAGAAGAAGAAGAAGGGCGGGAAGAAGGGCGGAACGAAGAAGAAGGGCGGCGGCGGCAAGAAGAAGAAGTAGCCGAGCTCCGTGGCCCCCGACGGGGCCACGGCCTGCTGGCCAGCGCGGACGTCCGGCGCACGTCGGAGGCTAGAGCGGCGAGATGTCCAGCAGCTCCAGCCCCGGGGCCTGGCTGAGCGCGTACTCCAGGCTCCATGGCGACTGGCTCAACACCACCGGGTGGCCGTAGCGGTCTTCGACCATCACAAAGTCGGACCGCTCCTTGAGCCAGGCGAGTCCCTCCGGCGCACCAGCGACCCAGCGGGCCACCTGGAACGGTGCCCCCTCGAGCTCCGCCTTGGTGTTGTACTCGTTGGCGAGGCGCTCCTTGAGCACCTCGAACTGCAGCAGACCGACGGCGCCGAGGTACGGGTCCGCCTTGCCGAGTCCCACCCGATAGAACAGCTGCACCGTGCCTTCTTGGGAGAGCTGGGTGAGCCCGTTCTGCAAGTGCTTGCGTCGGGTCGGGTCCTTGAGCCGGATGCGAGCGAAGTGCTCGGGGGCGAAGCGGGGGATGCCCCGGAACTCCACCTTCTCGCCCGCGTAGACCGTGTCGCCGATGCGCAGCTCGCCCGGGTCGTACAGGCCCACGATGTCGCCTGGCACAGCCTCCTCCACGATGGAGCGCTCCGACGCCATGAACGTGTGGGGCTTCGACAGCCTTAGCTTCTTGCCCGACGAGGCCAGCTTGACCTCCATGTTTCGCTCGAACTGCCCGGACACGACCCGCATGAACGCGATGCGGTCCCGATGCCGGGGGTTCATGTTCGCCTGGATCTTGAACACGAACCCGCTGAAGTCGGGGTCGATCGGGTCGCGGGTCCCCGAGACGGTCGGCCGGCCGGTGGGCGGCGGGGCCAGCTCGCCGATGCCTTCGAGGACCTGGCGCACGCCGAAGTTGGTCATGGCGGATCCGAAGTAGAACGGAGACAGCTCGCCGGCGAGGTAGTCCTCTTCCGACCAAGGGTCTCCAGCTTCCTCCACCAGCTCCAGGGCCTCGAGGAGCTCCCCTTTGGTGCGGGCGCCGATGCGGGCCTCCACCGCCGGGTCGTCGAGTTCGTGGACGGACTCGACCAAGATCTCGGTGCCCTGGGCGGCCCGCTCGAAGAAGACGACCTTCTTGGCAAGGCGGTCGTAGACCCCTGCGAATTCCTTGCCCTCCCCAATCGGCCAGTTGAGCGGGGTGACCCGGATGTTCAGCTGTTGACTGACCTGGTCCATCAGGTCCAGCGGGTCGAGGCCGGGCCGGTCCATCTTGTTGACGAAGGTCATGACCGGCAGCTTGCGGAGGCGGCACACCTCGAAGAGCTTGAGGGTCCGAGGTTCCACGCCCTTCGCGTTGTCGATCAACATCACGGCCGAGTCGACGGCGGCCAAGGTCCGGTAGGTGTCCTCGGAGAAGTCGGCGTGGCCCGGGGTGTCGAGCAGGTTGAATCGACGCCCCAGGTGGTCGAACTGGAGCACGGAGGAGGTGATCGAGATCCCCTTCTCCTTCTCCATCTCCATCCAGTCGGACACCGCATGGCGACTGGCCTTCCGGCTCTTCACGGCCCCCGCCATGTGCACCGCGCCCCCGTAGAGAAGCAGCTTCTCCGTGAGGGTCGTCTTCCCGGCATCCGGGTGGGAGATGATCGCGAAGGTACGGCGGCGGTCGACCTCGGTGGGCAGATCCATGGGGGCCTCCAGGGCCCGGTCCTAAGCGATCACGGCGCCGTGAGCACCACCTTCCCGACGGTCTCGTTGCTGGACACCAAGGCATGGGCCCGCCCTGCCTCCGGCAGGGGCACGGTCGCGTGCACGATGGGACGGACCCGGCCGCGGGTCAGCGCCGGCCACACCGTGGTCTCCAGGGCCCTGAGGAGGGGCGCTTTGCGAGCCAAGGGCAGCGCGCGGAGCGTGCTTCCGAGGAGTTGCTGCCGCTTCATCAGCAGCCGGCCGAGGTCGATCCGCGCTTCGCGGCCACCCATCAGCCCAATGAGGACCCAGCGTCCATCGCTGTCGAGGACCTGCTGAGCCTGCTCGAGGTAGCCAGCGCCCACCGGGTCGAGGATCACGTCCACCCCTCCTGCCCACGCCTTCACGGCGTCCACCCAAGGTCCTTCGTGACGGTTGGCGCCGCCTTCCGCGCCGAGGGCGAGGCATCGGTCGAGCTTGTCCTGGCTCCCCACCGTGACGAATGCCCTGGCCCCGAGGAGCTGGCACAGCTGGATGGCGGCGGTGCCGACGCCGCTGGCGCCGGCGTGGATCAGCACCCGGTCGCCGGCAGTGAGGCTGCCCAGCTCCACCAGGTTCCGCCAGGCCGTGGCCCACACCTCGACCAGGGCGGCGGCCTGCACGAAGTCCAGGCCCTCGGGGACAGGCAGGCACAGGTCCTCCTCGACGACCACGTGGGTGGCGTAGCCCCCGCCGGTGAGCAAGGCGCAGACTCGGTCACCGACCGCGAAGCGTCCGCCGTCTACGGCACGGTCGACCACGCCCGAGACCTCCAGGCCGAGGATGGGAGAGGCCCCGGGGGGAGGGGCGTAGCGGCCGGCGCGCTGCACGAGGTCTGCTCGGTTCACCCCGGCGGCCTCGACACGGATGCGGACCTGGCCAGCGCCGGGGATGGGCATGGGCTGCTCGGCCCAGACGAGGGCTTGGTCGACGATGGTGATGGCGTGCAAGGAGGGCTCCGGGGTCAGGGCGGTAGGGGTAAGGGGGTCCGTGGCCTGGTGCCATGTCGCTCGGAGGGGTCACGGGCAGGCCGCCCTGAGGTGGGTGAGGGGGGCGACGGGGCACCCGGGGCTAGAGGACGGTGGTGACGCCGTTCGGCAGCAGGCGTTCTTCGGCCGGACTCCGCCACGAGGACCCTGGCGCCGCCTAGGTCGAAGAGTGGAGGCTCGTGGGTCGTGGGTCGTGGGTCGTGGGTCGTGGGTCGTGGGTCGTGGGTCGTGGGTCGTGGGTCGTGGGTCGAGCCAGACCTGGGGGGCTCGTCCGGTGGACGGTGTGCTGGCGGACGTCGGAGGGGCC